>Ga0181521_10000004_pt1 | contig 274286 bp, 232 predicted proteins | sample PEATcosm2014_Bin_32_FD_119764 | JGI IMG/M metagenome (GOLD analysis project Ga0181521, IMG submission 119764) | Peatland microbial communities from MTU Mesocosm Facility, Houghton, MI, USA - PEATcosm2014_Bin02_60_metaG | ecosystem: Environmental > Terrestrial > Soil > Wetlands > Peat | place... | reverse complement strand
CTTCTCCGGCGAAACCATGAGCCGCGTAATGGTGCAAATTGAGCGTGTCGCGGCAAGCGAATCGCGCGCCTGCATCTACGGTGAAACCGGCACCGGCAAGGAGCTCGTGGCGCGCACGCTGCGCGAGAAAAGTACCCGCGCGGCCGGGCCGTTCGTCACCCTCAACTGCGTGGCTGTTCCGGCGGAGTTGATCGAGAGCGAACTCTTCGGGCACGAGAAAGGTTCTCTCACCGGCGCCCAGCGGCACACGGGCAAGTTCGAGCAGGCGCATCGCGGCGCACTTTTCCTGGACGAAATCGGCGACATGCCCACCTCCATGCAGGCCAAGTTGCTTCGCGTGCTCGAGGAGGGTGAGGTCGAACGCATCGGCTCTGCCAATCCCGGTAATCCCCCTGCCTCCGGCCTCCGCTGGGCTGTCGCAGAACCGGGTTCACCACGTGGAACGGGAGCAATTGCAGGCCCGCAAAGGCTATGGTAATTTGATATAGGACTAAATCAGTCGCATATCAACGGCTCCCCAGCAACGCCACTTTACCTGTTGTGTTGCGGAGGCTTTAGCGTGCCGCACCGGATGTCGCACCGGCCGCGGCTGATTGGCAATCGAGCGGCGGCCCTGATGAGCGTCTTTTGGCGAAGCATCATCAGGGCCGCTCAACCGGCAACTCGTGAGCTGACGGTTTTCCTAGCATAGCGGAAACCTCGGCCACCATTCATCCCAGAGAGGAACTTGATGGCGCAGTCTCCGCACCCCATATTTGAAGTCCAGGCTACACAAAAGCTAGGTCGCCGCTACAGAGATCGCTCCGGCAGACCTCGCTGCCAACGCCTCGTCACGCAATTCTCACTTTGCCGGGGGCTGGCTCTGCTCTTCCTCGTGCTGCTTTGCGCTGCGCCGCACACAACGGTCCGTGCGCAGGAGCCACCGTACTTCGTCACCTATTCTGAGGCGCTGGAAGAACCGGGCAATCTCGAGGTTGCTCAAAAAGGAACGACCGGCTCCCCCAAGGATGCAAATGCGTTCTACAGCGCCACGCTGGAGCTGGAGTACGGCGCCAAGGCCTGGTGGACAACCGAGCTCTACCTGCAAGGCCAGGCAACCGCAAACGACTCCACCATCTTTACCGGATTCCGCTGGGAGAACCGTTTTCGCGTGCTGCCGACTGAGCACGCGATCAATCCCGTGCTCTACATCGAGTACGAGGACGTGAACGGCGCCGACAAGAGTGTTCTCGAAGTGACCGGGCACGACAGCATCGCCGATTTTCAAGGGAGAAATGCTGCCAGCCGCGGCGACATCTCGCGCACCATGGAGGGAAAGCTGATTCTCTCCAGCAATCCGAAAGGATGGAACGTCTCGGAGAACTGGATTATGGAGAAGGACATGATGGGCGGAGCCTGGGAGTTCGGCTATGCCGTGGGCGCAAGCCGCCCGTTCGCGCTCGCCGCGGCGAGCCGGGCCTGCACTTTTTGCCGCCAGAACTTCAGCGCCGGAGCCGAGGTTTATGGAGGACTGGCGACCGTCCACGACTTCGGATTCCACGACACATCGCAGTATGCCGGCCCCACAGCCTACTTCAACATTCCGCACGGGCCCACCCTCGGCTTCTCGCCGCAATTCGGGCTCAACGACAACAGCGCGGGCGTTTTGTGGCGCCTCAAAATTTCCTACGAGATCCAGCAGTTCCGCGATCTCTTCAGCAAGAAGGAGGCGCAATGAGAAATTCGAGAACTTTGTGGATCGCCTTGATTCTGTTATCGATCCCCACGGCAGCTCTCGTCGCGGCCGACAACTCGTGGCTGAGCAAGGTTCCTTCAACGGATCGGCAGCGCGTGAACCCCTACGCGGGCCAACCTGAGGCGATCGCCGCCGGCAATGTGCTGTTTGAAGAAAATTGCGCAAAGTGCCACGGCAGCGATGCGGAGGGACGCCACAGGCGGCCAAGCCTGCGCAGCGAGCGCGTTGCGCGCGCAACCGACGGCGAACTGGCGTGGCTGCTGCGCAACGGAAGCCTGCGCAAGGGAATGCCTACCTGGAGTTCGCTGCCTGAGCCGGAACGATGGCAGCTCATCGCGTTTTTGCGCAGCCTGCCGCGCGACGGCCCGCCCGCAGCCACCGTCAGCCATCCGTAGCCAAACCGACGGCGCGCGGCCCTACTTTTTCGCGGTCGCTGTCGCCATCGGATATTCAGAGAAAAGATAACCGGCCTGGTCGCTGTCGATCTGCTCCAGCTCCAGCAGCTCCACCGCCCCGGACGTCACCAGTTGTGTGCGGAAGTAGTAGCTCTTCCCTGCTTCGGCCGCAAAATGGGCGAGCTCCACGCGCTGATCGAAGAAGGACGATTGAAGCACGGTGCAAACATGGTGTTCGCCCGGCGCGACCGCGACCGCGAACCACGAGTCGCCGTGGCCGGCGCCCACCCAGTTGCCGTCCACGCCGTACTTGGTCGTCGGATAGACGGTCAGCGATTCAGATCTAGCACCGGAATCGTGGATGAAGTAGACCAGCGCCTTTCCGGCTTCGGGCGGCACAGGGCCGTGCTGGCTCCAATCGAGGTCGACCTTGAAGTTTATGTGTGCAGGTCCGCAAGCGGAAGCCAGCCGGCCCTGCCCCGGTTGCTGGCTGAATCGTTCTTTCTGTTGCGCAAACGCAGACACGGCAAGGCAAAGGAATACCACAGCAGCTTTCATGGTCGTGCTCCTTGTGGACTGTTCGCTAACAAACTCGATGCGCGCCGGACGATTTTGGTTGTCGCGGGCAAAGAAATGGCGGGAAAAGCTCCGCGCTTTCCCCGCCACGATTGCCCTAAACGCTCAATGCGCTACGCGTAGAACCCGCGCTGTTTGATGGTGTACGCCACGCGATCGATCGCCAGCATGTAGGCCGCGATGCGATTGTTCACGTCGTGCGCATCGGCGTAGCGCACCACGTCGTCGAAGCTGTCGCGCAGAATGGTCTCCAGTTGCTCATTCACAACCGCTTCCTTCCAGAAGTACCCCTGGCGATCCTGGACCCACTCAAAGTAGCTGGCGGTGACGCCTCCGGCGTTGGCCAGAATGTCAGGCACAATGAAGATGCGCTTCTCCGACAGAATCTCGTCGGCCACGGCGGTGGTTGGCCCGTTGGCGCCCTCCACAATGATGCGCGCCTTCACCTTATCCGCGTTGCGGCTGGTGATCACGTTCTCTGTCGCCGCGGGGATCAGAATCTCGCAATCGGCCAGCAGTAACTCTTCGCTGGGCATGGCTTCTGCGCCGCGGAATCCGAGAATCGTATTGTTGCGATATTTGTACTCGAGCAGTTGATGAATATCGATGCCGCCTGAGTTGTACAGGCCGCCGTCGCGTTCCGCGATACCCACAATTTTGAATCCCTGTTCCTGCATCAGGCGCGCGGCATTCGATCCCACGTTGCCGAATCCCTGGATGACGACGCGACAGCCCTCGACGTCCATGTCCAGATGGCGCAGACTCTCCATGCACACCACTGCCACTCCGCGCCCCGTAGCCTCGAGACGCCCCTGCGAGCCGCCGATGTTCAGCGGCTTGCCGGTCACCACGCTGGTCACCGTCTGGCGCATGTGCATGGAGTAGGTGTCCATGATCCATGCCATGGTTTGCTCGTTGGTGTTCACATCCGGCGCAGGAACGTCCTTTTCCGGCCCGATGAACTCGATGATCTCCGACGTGTAGCGGCGCGTCATGCGCTCCAGCTCGCCATTGCTCATCTTCTGGGGCTCGCAGATAATGCCGCCCTTGGCCCCGCCGAAAGGTATATTCACCACCGCGCACTTCCACGTCATCCAGCTGGCCAGCGCGCGCACCTCGTCCAGCGTTACATCCGGCGCATAGCGGATTCCACCTTTGCACGGCCCGCGCGCCATCGAGTGCTGCACGCGGAAGCCAGTGAACATATCAATCATGCCGTTGTCGAGGGCCACAGGAAAGTGAACGATCACCTCCCGCGACGGCGAGCGCAGCACCTTCCACAGTCCTTCATCGAGATTCAGCTTGCGCGCGGCAAAATCGAAACGCGCGCTCTGCGCCTCCCAGGGATTGATCTCCTGGTCCAACGTAACGCTGGTATTTCCGGTTGCCATATCTGGTCTCTCCATCCCGCCGCTCTTCGGATTCGGAATCAAGTTCCGCTTCTCAAGAATATAGTCGAGGCAGCGATTTTCTTTTGGTTTTCGTGTTCGGCTCTCTGAACTCGCGCGGTTCTCTGACTTTCTCGCGGCCGCGTACGGTTCGCCTGCGATGGTCTGCGAGTGCAAACCTCAGTGAGTCTAGGCCACCTAAAGTTTCCCGTCAAGCGGCTCGGACACAGCATCGAGGGGCCGTTACGCGCCGGTTTTCTCCCTGCAGTGAGTGGGTTGAGCGAGAGCGCCGGACGGCGTTCACCGCGCACCAGCAGTTACACTTAGGCTGTGAAAGCAACCCAGCGACCCGCCCAGCCCAGCCGCAAGGAATTCCTGGACCTCGCCCGGACGCACACCCTTGTGCCTGTCTGCCGCACCCTCATGGCCGATCTCGAAACGCCGGTTTCGGCCTTTCTGCGCGCGGCATGGCCGGAGCGCGAATGCTTTCTGCTCGAATCGGTTGAGGGCGGAGAGCAGGTGGGCCGCTACACCTTCATCGGCCTCACGCCGTTCAAGCGCATCGTCGCCCGCGGGCGCGAAATCACGATCACCGAGGGCCGTAAGACCACCCGGATCGAGGGCGACATCTTTGCCGTGCTGCACGACGCGCTCAGCGGCCACAAACCCGCGCGGCTGCAGGGGCTGCCCCCATTCACCGCCGGAGCTGTCGGCTTCTTCGCCTACGACGCAGTGCGCCAGATTGAGCGGCTGCCCGAGTTGGCCAACGATGAGCTGCGCGTTCCCGACGCCTGCCTGCTCTTCTTTGACGAAGTGCTTGCATTCGATCACGTGCGCAAAGAGATCATGCTCGTGGTCACGGCGGATGTATCAAAGGGCAGCGCTGCCGCGGCTTACGATCGCGCCCTCAAGCGCCTCGACCGGCTGGAGAAGCGCCTCTCGCAACCGCTTCCGCAACTCGACCGCAAAAAGCCGCGCAAAATGTCGAAGCTCGAAGTCAGGCATCGCACCACGAAGAAGGATTATCTGGCCGCGGTCGAGCGCACCAAGGAGTACATTCGCGCGGGCGACGCCTTTCAAGTGGTCGTGTCGCAGCGATTCGACGTCGATCCCGGCGTGGACAGCTTTCAGGTCTATCGCGCGCTGCGCACCGTCAATCCCAGCCCTTATATGTTCTTCCTGCGTTTCGCGCCGGAGGGGCCGCTGGGAGCGAGCGCGACAGGAAACTCGTCCAAAAGATCAAGGAGTTTGGAGAGCCCGCCGCTGGAATTAGCCGGCTCTTCGCCCGAGCTGCTCGTCCGCGTGCATCAGGGCAAGGTGGAGTACCGGCCCATCGCGGGAACGCGCCGCCGCGGCGCAACCGAATCCGAAGACAACGCTCTCGCCGACGAAATGCTCCACGACGACAAGGAGCGCGCAGAGCATGTGATGCTCGTCGATCTGGGGCGCAACGACGTGGGCCGCGTGAGCCGCTTCGGCAGCGTGAAGGTTGACAAGCTGATGTTCGTCGAGCGCTACAGCCACGTGATGCACATTGTGAGCACGATTGAAGGCCGCCTCCGCCCTGAGCTGACCGCCGTCGACGCGCTCCGCGCCTGCTTCCCTGCCGGCACGCTCTCCGGCGCGCCCAAAGTCCGCGCCATGGAGATCATTGAAGAGCTCGAGCCTGCGCGGCGGGGCACCTACGGCGGCGCAGTCCTCTACGCCGATTTCTCCGGCAACCTCGACTCCTGCATCGCCATCCGCTCCATGCTGTCCATCGGCGGCAAAGGCTCGGTCCAGGCTGGCGCGGGCATCGTTGCCGACTCGGTGCCCGAGCTCGAGCATCAGGAATCGCTGAACAAAGCGCAGGCCGTGATCCGCGCTATCGAGCGTGCGAGAGAAATGTAAAGACAGGAATCAGGGATCAGGATTCCATTCTCTGAGGGAAGTTCTGTGCTTGCTCGTTCCTCCGGTCTCTCGATCTCTTGCTCCTTGTTCTCTCCCCTTGCGCCGCAGCCGAAAATCTGTGAGCAGCGGGAGCGGGACCTGCGTCATTGGGTAAGGCTGTCGACTGCACGGGGAGGACGCAATGGAGAAGGCATGGGAGTGGACGAGAAACGGTCTGGCAATCGTGGGAGTGCTGGCCTTCGGGTTCTGGCTTGGCGCAGGCCGCACGGTAAGCGCGTCAAGCTATCAATCGAGTAGCAGCGACGTCGAGTTTCAACTCACCGGAATCAACCCGACGAGTTCGCTGCTCGTGTATCAGCCGGGAACGAAGACTGTGTACGTCTATCAGGGAGCCACAACAGGGAATGCCGCGTTGCAATGCAGCTTTATGTTCCAACTCGACAAGCCGGGTAATGTGATTCGGCGCATTCCCTGCGCGGTGCAACAGTTGAACCCGTAACAAATCACTCCGCGCTATCGAAAGCGCGGGAGAGGGGCCGCGGTGCTCGTTTTTCTGATCCCTGATCCCTGCCGGGGCCCCCGACGACAGGTCCTCGTCGTTGGGGTGGTTGTTCCCTGCTTTTCTCACTCCGCGCCGAAGATGCGCTTGAAGAATCGCCCAATCTTGCGGAAGAATCCGGGCTTTTTCTGCGAGCCTTGCGCTTGCGCCGCTGGAGTTGCCGGCCCCCCCGTTGCAGCCGGCGACGCGGGAGGCTGCGGAATCGAGATCGTCTGCGGCGCAGGCTCGCTGCTCTTGTAGACCAAAGTCGTCGCTGCCTGGCCTGCTCCGGCGGTTTCGTTGGCCGCGGTTGCTGGCGGAGACGACGGCGCCAACCCCTCGCTCTCGGCCAGCGGAAACTCGTTGGCTTCGGACTTGGCCGACGGCGGGCATCCGCACGGTTCTTTTTCCTGGTCCACCACCGTTTGCAGGCTGCCGTGCTCGAACATCACTCGCTGCCCCGGCTGCACGCGATAAATGCCGCCCTCGAAGACGCTGGTCACCGCGACGTAAGGCGCGTTCGCGCCCGCATTGTCGACGCAGGTGTCCCCGTTCTCGCCCAGCCGCACCTTGACGTCGGCCGGGTTCGGACCGCCAATCATGATGCGGAAATACGGCGTAAGCAGCGTGTCGGCGTTGCGTTCGCGAGCGGTGCTCGCCGCGAAACTCATCTCCACCGCACCGTGATCGAGCGCAATCAGCAGGCCCGGAACCTCGCCCGACGGAGCGCTTGTATCCGCGGCGAACTTCACCGTGCCCGACGCGCAAACGTGGAGCGTGCCGCGGTAGGGCAAGGTCACCTGAGCCGTCGCATCGCCGGCAGTGATGGTTCCGCTACCCGTGATGTATGCCCTGCCATTCCACGCCTGCAGCGGCCCCGCGACTGAAAGCGCCGCGCCAGGAATGGATTTGTCGAGGGGAACGATGGCCAACGGAGGAGAACTCAACGTGGGAGCTGCGTCGCTTGTTGCGGGCGGCTGCGACGGCGCCGCATCGGGCGCGCCGGCAGTGGCCGTCGGCGAAGCTGGGCCTGCTGGAGCGGCCGCCGGCGCGGTCGGAGCCGCCGGAACTGCTTGAGGTGTGGTCGATGGCTGCGCCGCTGGCGCCTGCGCATGGGCCGGCAATATCGAAAAGGGAGCCGCAAAGATAGCCGCGAAGAACGCCGCACAGACGGTCAGCGCCGCAACAAGCTTTAGCGAGCTTAGTCCAATCGCGCGGCGAGTCGAAGCATTGTGCGCGGCTTGCATCGATTACATGTCCAGAAAGTTGCGGATCATCTGGTGGCCGCCTTCGGTGAGCACGCTCTCCGGGTGAAACTGAACACCCTCGACGGGCAGACTGCGATGCCGTAGGCCCATGATGACACACTGGCTGCCTGTGCCCGATCCGTTGGCCTCGTGCGTGTGTGCCGTCACTACCAGTTCGGCAGGCAGCGACTTCTGTTCCACAATAAGCGAGTGGTAGCGCGTGCAAGTCAGCGGCGTCGGCAGCCCGGCAAAGATGCCTTTGCCGTCGTGCTCCACCGCGCTGGTTTTGCCGTGCATCAGCGTCTGCGCGCGGACGACTTTGCCGCCAAACGCTTCGCCGATGGCCTGGTGGCCCAGGCAAACGCCAAGAATCGGCGTCTTCCCCGCCATGTGCCGGATCAGCGGCACCAGAATCCCCGCCTCGTGCGGCGTGCACGGCCCCGGCGAAAGTAGAATCCGCTCCGGCTTCAGGTCTTCCACCTCTTGTGGCGTCACCTCATCATTACGCCGCACCACGACCTCCGCGCCCAGCTCGCCCAGGTACTGGACCAGGTTGTAGGTGAACGAATCGTAGTTGTCGAGAACGAAGATCATCGCGATTTCCAGTGTAGCGCGCTAAGGGGCGATATCCGCCGTTGCAACCCATCATTACGGCGCGCCGCTCCCCGCATTCGGGCTGGGGCTCTCCGCTGCTTGCGCGCGCTTGCGCGCATCTGCAACACTGACCTTGGTCCGTCTCCATGGTCCTACATTTCCTGATTCAAGGCCGCGTGCAGGGGGTCGGCTTCCGCTGGTTTGTGCAGCGTGAGGCTGCCGAGCTCGAGTTGCGCGGATGGGTGCGCAACACCGAGGACGGCGACGTTGAGGTCATGGCGGCAGGCGACGCCGGCAACCTTGACGAGCTGCGCGTCAGCCTCCGCCGCGGCCCCCGCGGCGCTCGCGTCGACCGCATTGTCGAACACAGTCTGGCCGAGAACGAAGCCGCGGACCTCAACTCATTCCAGATCGATGGGGCGTGGTGAAAAGACGAGGGAACAGGGATCAGGAATCAGAAAAACGCCGTGGCTCCGGCGACGGTGATTTCCGGCTGTGACTGTCGCTAGGCTTCGCCGTGGCCGGCAATTCTGACCCTCATGAGTCCTCTTTTCCTGTTCCCTGTTCCCTGTTCCCTGTTCCCTCGTTCCCGGTCTCCAGGCTTTAGACTGATAGCTGATCACTGACAACTGATCACTGAGAACTGGAGTCAAGCGCTGCCATGCCGGAAACAGCAAAGCCCATCAACGTAGAAGATTTGAAAAAGCTTGTTCGCACCGTGCCCGACTTTCCCAAGCCGGGGATTCTCTTTTACGACATCACCACGCTACTCAAGGACAAGACGGGATTCGCACAGCTGATCGACGCGATGGCCGCGCATTACATCGGGCGCAACATTGACCTGATTCTGGGCATCGAGGCGCGTGGATTCATCTTCGGACCCGCGCTGGCCTATCGTCTCAACGCCGGCTTTGTTCCAGTCCGAAAGCCCGGAAAACTGCCCGCGCCCGTGGTTCGCGTCACCTACGACCTCGAGTACGGCTCGGACACGCTCGAAATCCACGCCGACGCCATCGCGCCGGGACAGAGTGTCGTGCTGGTGGACGATCTGCTCGCCACTGGCGGCACGATGGAAGCCACGGTGCAACTGGTGAAGCAATTGGGTGGCGTGATCGCCGGGCTGGGCTTCGCCGTCGAGCTCGACTTCCTGAAGGGTCGCGAGCGCTTTCGTGAGTACGACGTCTTCAGCCTGCTGCACTACGACGAATAGCTCGCGCCGATCGAATCGCCACCGTCGCCTGCACTTGCATCAAAGCGCGTCCTCCGGCTCGTGCTCGTCCTCAGGCCCGTGCTCATCTTCCTGCGCCTCACCCGCCACTGCGGATTCGTCCTGGAACATCTGCGCATCGACAAAGCGATAGCCCACATAAACGTCGGTGAGCAGATACACCGGATTCGACGGGTCGTCCTCGATCTTTTTGCGCAACTGCCGGACAAAGGTCCGCAGGTACTCCACTTCTTCGCGGCTTTCGGCGCCCCACACCGCGGTCAACAGTTTGGCGTAGGTCACCACGCGCCCCGCGCGGCTCATCAGGCAGTAGAGAATGTCGAACTCCTTGCGCGTGAGGCGCACCGGCGCGCCGCGCTTGGTCACCATCCGTTTGGCCGGCTCCAGGAGAATCTCGCCGATCTCGATGGGCGCATCCTCAGGCCGAGCCGGAGCGCGCACGCGGCGCACGGCCGAGCGGATCCTGGCGATCAGCTCGCGCGTGCTGAACGGCTTGGTCACGTAGTCGTCGGCGCCGGACTCAAGCGCTTCAACTTTATCCTCTTCGTCGTCGCGCACGGTCAGCATCAGCACCGGCAGCCGCGGTGCAAAGCTGCGAATTCGCTTCAGCGTCTCAATGCCGCCGATGCCCGGCATATTGATGTCGAGAAGCACAACATCGTGAGGAGCGTTGCGCAGCGCCTGCAGCGCCTCTTCGCCGCGCGAGGCCTCGGCCACTTGAAATCCAAGCTCCATCAGCGGTGGCCGCAGCGCGCGGCGAATCGCCGGCTCGTCGTCGACCACGAGAATGCGGATCGCTGACTGTATCATGACGTGCTCTCCTTCTCCGATGTCAGGGGAATTGCAGCAAAAAACGTTGTGCCTTCCTCTTCATCGCTGGTTACCCACACGTATCCCCCGTGAATCTGCGCTGCCCGCTTGGCCACCGATAGCCCGATTCCCGTGCCGGGAGCGCGGTCGGCATACGTTGAGGAGCGATAGTAGCGGTCGAAGATTCGCTCGCGATCCGACATGGGAATCACAGGCCCGAAGCTGTGCACGGAAAAGATCGCTTCAGCCCCGGCGACCAGCACCCGGATGGTGACTGTGCTGCCGAAGTTGGAATACTTGCATGCGTTGTCAATGTACTGGGTTAGCAGCATGGTCATCAACTGCTGGTCGCAACTCAGCACCAGGTTTTCGTCCTCGATCTCGATGGCAACCTTCATGCTCGCCAGCCGGTCCTTGAGCGCGGCCACGACCTCCTCGATCAGCGTCCCCACGCTCACCCGTGCAACGTGAATCGCAACCTCGCCCGCGTCCAGACGCGCAGTGGTCAGCAGCCGGCTGGTCAACTCGCCCAGCAACCGGGTCTGCTCGTCGATCAGCCCCACCAGTTCCGACTGGCCCGCGGACAGATGGCCCATTTCGCCAAGGCCCGTCGAAGCAGCGCGAATGGCCGTGAGCGGAGTTTTATACGCGTGCGCCAGGCTGTCGAGCACCGTCGCGCGAAGCTGTTCGGTACGGCGCTCGGTCTCGATCCGGCTCTCATTGGCGAAGGCGCGATAGCGGTCGAAGGTAATGGCAATGAGCGAAGCAATCGCGTTGTTGGTGAGCGGGCCGGTGTCTCCGCGCACCACGAGGCTGCCGACAGGGACCGATCCCAGCCGCACCACGCGGCGGCCGATCCCTGTCCCCGGATCGTCGTCCGATGTCTCGAAGTAATAGACGTTCTGCGCCATCTCCTGCGGATCGACGTTCCAGAATCCCGCCGTGTAGACATCGTGCAGATCGGCGTCGAACACGGCGACCGCTTCAAGATTGAAGATCTCGTGCACCAGCTCGGCCAGTTGCGGGCCTGGTTCTATGTGCAGGTCCATCTGCAAGGTTCGCCGCGTGAATTCGTAGAGGTCTTCCATCTGCCCGCCTCGAGACTCGGCCTCCCGCGCGTGATTGGTCACTCGCGCCGACAACCGGCTCACAATCAGCGCCACAAGCACAAAGACCGCCAGGGTAACAGAAGTGGTGGGGTTGGCCGCCATGGACAACTCCGGATGGTGCGCCGAAAACCAGCTCTGCGCCACCACCGCAGAAAACGACACAATCACTGCCTGCCAGAATCCGCACAGCAGCGCCGTGGGAACAACGATGAGCAGGTAAAACAGCGCGGCCACGGGAAGCAGCCGGGGGGACCAACGCGCCAGCGCCGCCGCCACCAAAATCACGGCTACGACTCCCAGCGCACACTCCAGCGTAAAAAGGAGCAGGCGCAAGCCGGAGCCGCGCGGCGGGCCAAACAAGATGACTGATCTGGCTGGATCGCTCTGGGCCAACCGGGCACTCACCTCCCACTTGCGAAATCACCACGGCAACCTGGCTTGCGCAGCAAATGAAATCAGGAAGCTCTGCCTCCTGCGACGCGTCCTGCGGTATCTCAGGGCGCCGCTTCGAATCCATGTCGAACTGCCCGTCAGGTCTCGGGCGCTGGGCTGGGAAAAGAGAAGTTTATCAGGTTCTTCGCCTCTTATTCACGGGCAGGAGCCGCGGCACTGCCGGAACTTCGCTGCTGCGCCGCCGCCGACTCCAACAAAAGAAACCGCCCTTTCTGTCTGCAAAACCGGGGTTTAGAAATCTTTTTGGTTTCATCATTTAATCTTTATGCATCGTTTGCATTACTAGTGGTAGTTCGTTCAACCTAATCCATGGCGCCTATCACCACAACGCGATTGCCGGCCCCGGTCCCCGGCGGTCCAAACCTCAACTGTGCGCATCACACTGCCGACTTTTGACGCCGGTTTCCGGCGCTCGAGAGGTTGTGCAAGAGCGCGCCTTGAGTGTCCCAGAGTTATCTCCCATCATGGACAAATCTTTTCCTGGAGGTATCGTGTCGATGCACTCGAACACAACTGCAATCTTTCGATCCATTGCTGCAGCCGCGATAGCAATCGCCCTCTCGGCGGGTGCGCAAACACCCGCGCCACCGCCGGCGCCAGTGGGTTCGTCTTCCGCGACTCCTGCCCAGGCGCCCCCACCGCCAGCAGCTCCGGCAGCGCCCGCGACCGCGCCAACATGGAGCGTAGGCCCGATGGATCTGAGCGGATTCATTGACGGCTACTACAGCTTCGATTTCAACCGCCCGAACACATCGAACGTAGACAACCCATACGATCAGATCAACCAGCTCTACAACTTCAACGACAAGACCGATCAGTTCGAGCTGAGCGCTGCCAAGCTCACGCTGAACCACGATCCCGATCCGATTGGCGCGCACGTCGACTTCATCTACGGCCGCACCAATGACCTGATCAACAACGCCACGTCAAACACAACGACAACCACCTTTGTCGCTTCTCAGCTTCCCTACCTCGAACAGGCATTCCTCAGCATCAAGCCGCCCAAGGCCAAGGGCTTCGAGCTGGACTTCGGCAAATGGGTCACATCAGCTGGAGCCGAGGTCATCGAGGCCAAGGACAATTGGAATTACTCCCGTTCCCTGCTATTCGTGAACGCCATACCGTACTGGCACTTTGGGGCGCGCACTTCGCTGCCGGTGTCGAAGACCGAGACCATCGGCTTCCAGTTGGTCAACGGCTGGAATAACGTCTCAAAGAGCAACGGAGGCGTCACGGGTGTGTTCACGAGCGCATTTGTGAAGACAAAATACTCCTGGGACCTCAACTATATTGTCGGTCCTGAGAATGCCAACACGACCAACGGACTTCGTAACCTGATCGACACCACGCTGCTGCTCACGCCGCCTGGAAAGACCAACGCCTACATCAATTTCGATTACGGCAGGAATCAGGACGGCACCTACGCTTGTGGAACGTCTTCGGAAACCGGCATCTGCGGTGACAGCAAACTGAATGACTGGTGGGGCGCGGCGGGCGCAGTTCATATCCAGGCAAGTGCGAAGAATGCCATTGCCCTCCGCGGTGAGTACTTCACCGATCCGCAGGGTTTTCAGACCGGTACCGCGCAGAATCTCGTAGAAGGCACCTTCACCTATGAATACAAGTGGGTGGAAGGCGCGCTCATGAGGGTCGAGTATCGCTGCGACGCTTCCAACAAGCAGTTCTTCGACAAGCTGGCCAATCAAACAAGCAGCCTGCAGCAGACGGTTACTGTGGCGTTTATCGCCTTCTTCGGACCCCATCGCTAGAAATGCTTCATTTCCTGATTTTGTCCTGATGGGACGACCGCTAGACTCGCACTACCACAATTGAACCGGGACCGGCCAAAGCCTAACCAGGCTCACCGGCAGGTCCCGCAGCAAGCAGCGCCGTTGCTCGAAAGGTTCCCCACCGCGGACGAGTGCGCCGCCCATTTGAATTTGAAAAATTCCCGGGGGTCAGCCGCCGGGAGCCGCCAACAGCGATTTCAGAGTTGCAGTACCTCGGAAGCACTGACTCTAGGGGCATTTTCCTCAACCGGGCCCCAAACGGCAGGTCCTGGCCGTTTAGGTGGAAGAAAATGCCGCCTTCCGCAGAACTGAAGAGAGCACTTGAACTCTGAAATCGCTCGAAACGAACTTCAAATCTCAGGAGAATGCTCATGGCAGATCAGAAAACACCTCAGATGCAGGCCACCCTGGGCCTTACTGGGTTGACCAGCAACGCAATGGCGCTCATCGCCCCCGGCGCCTTCCTCTGGCTCACCTTCGTCATCCAGGCCGGTACCGGCGTTGCCGGCCAGCCATCTACCGCTCCCGCGATGTGGATCGGCATCTTCGCCGCGCTGCTCCTTTGCCTGGCGACTGCGGTAGCCTACGCCGAAATTTCCAAGCTCTACCCCGGCACAGGCTCCAGCTACTACTACGCTGAGCAGGCCATGCTCTCCAAGGACAAGGCTTTCAAATACGCCCGCATCTCAAAGTTCATCGTCGGTTGGGGCTCGCACCTCTATTACTGGGTCTATCCCGGTGTCATGGTGGCCGTCACCGGCATTTTCTGCGGCTACGTCGTGGGCTTTCTCTTTCCCAACTTCATGAGCGGCTCAAACCCTGGGCCACTCTTCATGGCGCTTGTCGCGGTTGTCTTTTCATTCTTTGTCGCCTGGATCGCCGCCAAGGGCGCCGGCGCATCAACGGCCGTTAACATCGCCATCAATGTGATTCAGATTTCCGCTCTGATCGTCTTCAGCGTCCTGGCCCTCGGCTATCGCGCCAACCATCCCGACGGCGCGCCTGGCTTCCAGTACGATTCGCAGACGCTGGCAACTTACACCTACCAGTTCGCCACAGCCAAGGACGGCACCACCATGCGCGACGCGAGCGGCAATCCGCTGCCACTGCTCGACTCGGCCGGCAAGCCCGTCCCGTTCGTCATCAACTACCCAACAACGGACTCGACCGGCAACTTCCTCACCCATCCCAATGCCGCTTCGGTTGTTGGCGTGCACAAGATCAGCTACATGTTCATTCAGGCAACGGTCGCCATTCTCATCCTCGTCGGCTTCGAATCGGTCACCTCGATGGGGGGCGAGGCAAAAAATCCGACCAAGCATATTCCCATCGCCGTCATTGCGTCGCTGTTAATCCAGGGGTTGTTCTGTTACCTCTTTGAGTACTTCTGTGCCAACTACTTCCTCAACTCGGGCTATACCATGCAGAGCGCTGTCAGCTCGGCCGCGCCCATCGGCGACATGATGATCATTGTCGGCGATCAGTTGCTGGGCCAGGGCCATGGCAAGTACTTCATGCTCGCTGAGGCCTTCACGGTATTCCTCGCTCTCATCGGCACCACGCTGGCCTGCATGAACACCGGCGCCCGTGTCACCTACGCCATGGGCAAGGACGACGAGGCCCCAGAGCACTTCGGCATGCTGCATGCCGAGTCGCTATCGCCGCGCAAGGCCATCTGGACGCTGGCCTGGATCTCCGCGGTCATCGGCGTTGTGGCTGTTTCACTGGTCTTCGGCGACGCCAGCGCGCCGTCCGACGCCACCATCGCGGCTCTGCCACATGGCATCTTCTCCAGCTTCGGCTACCTCCCTCATGACACTCTGGCCAAGCTGCCCAACTCATTGCTGGCCATTACACTCACCTCCAACTTTGGCACGTTCATCCTGTACGCCCTCAGTTGCTTCCTGTGCATAGTGGCGTATAACAAACGCCCCGATCACAGCTTCCTGAGGCATACGCTGATTCCCGGATTCGGTTTGCTCGCAAACCTTGTCTGCATGGCGTTCTATGTGGCCGGGCCGTTCTTTAACCTCGGCACAAAAATGGAACCCCTCACGGCACTGGGCATCGCAGGGATCTGGGGCATCTACGGGGCCATCTACTTCCTGCGATCATCCAAGGCCAAGGGCAAATCGGTCTTGCTGAGCTCGAAGCAGCAAGCTACGTAGACAACACGTCAACCAAGCCAGAACTCAGGGTGGATTCTCTCCCCGGCCTCCTCATGAGAGGCTGGGGAGAGGCAACCACCCCATCGTTGTTTTTGGGCACGGCTCCTGATACCTCTTAAAGAACGGCATCTCCCCCATGGAACAGCGCGAGATGCTTCAAGCGGCGGCGCACATGTTGGACGTACAGTTCGGCCAGGCGAGCGACTTTGGCAAAGTCCGCACCAACAACGAAGACACCATGGGTTCCTTTATCCCTTCGACGCGCCAGCAGGCGCGTTCCCACGGCTTTCTCTTTGTCGTTGCCGATGGTGTCGGTGGGATGGATTTGGGCGAGGTCGCCTCCGCTACGGCCGTCTCGGTCATCACCGAGCAGTTTGCCAAGGCGCAATCAGGCTCCATGCTCATCAGCCTTTTGCCGCGGCTCATTCAGAGCGCCAACGCCGCCGTGCACGATCGCAGGCTCGAGCCCGAATACCGCGGCAAAAACATGGCCACCACTATTGTTGCCTGTGCCGTGCGTTACGACCAGGCTGTGGTCTCGCACGTCGGTGACTCGCGTTGTTATCTGGTCCGCAATGGCCAGGCCCGGCAAATCACCCAGGACCATACGCTCGTCAACGAGCAGCGCAAGATGGGCCTGATCTCCGCCGGCGACATTTCCTCTTCTGATTCCCGCCACGTTCTCATCCGCTCAGTGGGACCGGAAATGTTTGTCTCTCCAGATACCACCGCTATTTCCCTGCAGCCGGGCGACGTTCTGGTGCTGAGCACCGACGGTCTGCACGACGAGATGAGCGAAGCCGAGATCGCCTCTATTGCTTCGCAAAAAAAAGATGCTTCTCAGATCGCCCACGATCTGGTCACGCGCGCTGTCGAAATCGACGGTGGCGACAACACCACTGCGCAGGTGATTCGTGTCCGCTCAGTGGAGCAGGTGGGCATGTATCGCGGCCGCCCCTATAGGCTGCCGGTATGAGAGGCCCTCTGTTGCTGATTTCTGAACCCTTCTTTTTTGATTTTGGAGGGTCCATTCTCTTTCCGGGGCTCACACCCGATACATTAGAGAAAGCCCCGTTGGAGCGGATTCGACGATGAGTTTTTACGATGTCCTTGAGCCCGGAGCGCAGGTGGATTCCTACCGCATCGAAGCGCCCATCGCCAAGAGCGGCATGGCCACTATTTTTCGCGCTACCGATATGCGCGACGGCAGCACCGTTGCCCTCAAGATTCCCCATCCCGACATGGAAGCCGATCCCATCCTCTCCGACCGCTTCAAGCGCGAAGCGGAGATCGGCGAACGCCTTCGCCATCCCAACGTTATGCAAGTTTACGGCGGAGATCGTCGCTCCCGCGTTTACATGGTCATGGAATGGTGTCACGGCCGTCTCCTGCGCAAAATTCTCCAAGAGGGCCGGATGCCTCGGGAGCGCGCCATCCACATCGCCATCGAAGTTCTCAAGGCTCTCGATTACATCCACTCGAACGGCGTCGTCCACCGCGACCTCAAACCCGAGAACGTCATGGTCGATGACGACGACCACATCAAGCTCATCGATTTCGGCATTGCCGGCGACACCACCTCGCGCCGCCTCACCTACGCCAACTTCACATCCATGCTGGGCACGCCCGATTACATCGCACCGGAACAGGTAAAGGGCAAGCGCGGCGACGGCCGCACCGATCTCTACTCCATGGGTGTCATCCTCTACGAGATGCTCACTGGCAAACTGCCCTTCTCCGGCCCTTCACCCATGGCCACCATGAATGACCGCCTGTTGAACCATCCCCTTCCGCCGAGCGTGGCCGATCCCTCCGTCTCCCCTCAATTGCAGGAGATCATTTACCGCGCCCTGGAGCGCGACCCCAAAAATCGCTACGCCACCGCGCAGGAGTTCATCCGCGACCTCGAGCATCCCGATCAGGTCGGTGTCGAAGAGCGCCCCGAACTCCTCAACTGGCAAAAACGCAAGTCCCAGCTTTCCCGCAAAATCCTCTATTACGCCGGTTTAGCCCTCATTCCTGTCGTCATTCTGCTCATCATGGTTCTCATCTCCCGCCATCACTGATCGGGTCATGTTGCAAAACGGCGTTGCGTGGGAATCTGTGTGATTTGAATCGCATCTCCATCGCTCGCGTCCTTACGGTCTCATAGCATCAGCAACGCGCTGCCCAGTGCTCTCTGTTCGACATGGGAAGTAAAGTTGTGTCGAGCGATTCAATTGGGGACGGGGCCGCTGGAACCGCCGGGCACTTCCGACGCCTGCAAGAGAAGAGTTGCGAGCAGTGCCACGAGGGCCTGGCGGATTTCCTTTTCCTCGACGGACCGTTTCTCTTTTGTGGCCTTTTTCACGACTTGTCTGACGTAAGAATCGCAGAAGACCATTGACCATTCGGCTGGTATCAAGGCAGTTTGCCCGTGACCGTCGAGGTGCGCGGTGGAAGGCGCAGGAAGATTGTCAGCGAATCGGATCGCCTCAGGTATTGGGGCACACTTCATCTGATCTGGCAAACGAGATTCAACCTGCTTGAGAAGCTTCCCGGCCCGCACCGCGAATTTCTCGGGGACCGTTTCCAAAAGGATGATGTCAGCGCTGTCAACGCTGATCTGGTGCCCGACCATCGGATCATGGGTGTTTCTCGCCCGCGCGTAAACAATGCTTGCGGCGCGGGCCAGATCGCGATCAACGTCATCCAGGTGTTGCGGGCTGGGAGACATGCGCGCGTAATATCGATATCTCGCCAGGTAGGAAAGCTCCGCCTCCGATCCTTGAAAATGTTCATATTGATAGAGAAGATCTTCCTCAAGCGACGAGAGCCCTCGCGCCCTCGCTAGTGTGGCATACCACTTGAATGCTTTGTGCAGGTACCAGCCGTGTGTTTTATACAGGCGGTCTTTTCCCGTATTCTCACCGAAGATGTTGAAGCTCAATTGGTCGAACATTTGGATGTAGTCTTCTCGCTGCTGCACGATCACGTCAGACCACCGCAGCTTGGCCGATTCCAGGTACTGATCGAGCGAGCCTTCAGGAAAATAGGCGAAGTGCGGAGAGTAGCCGCCATCGCGATGAATATTTCCCCGGACGAACCCCGGCTTCATCGCGATCAGAAAGAAGTGAAACCCGTGGACGTCCTCAGCCTTCTTGTCGCGTAGTTGCACCTGGGGCAGTCCTTCCGCATCCTTCCCACCCAACAGTGGAAAGAGATCGCATTCGTGAAGCTTTTCTGTCAGGTTCTGCTCCAAATACGATTTGAAGCCGGACACATGGCCGATCTCGGGAGGCAAAAAGATCCGCCAATCGAGATCGCGCACGTAGTCCCAATCCACCTGCCCCCAGCGGCTGACGCTCAACCCCAGGCTTCCGTAAGGGGAGATGGGAGTTTTCCCCACATAGTCCAAAAGATGTGGGCTCGTATGAGCGTAAGCACGAAGAGTCTCATCCACAGCATTGCGGACCAACGCAGCCAGCGCAACGTCATGGGAGCCCCCGAATCGTTCCTTTGGCAACAGAAAAGGTTCCGCGCTGAAAAGGTTGCGGTGTGCCGCAACGTGAGGTTGAATCCGCAAACCCTGAAAGGACAAGCCCTCTGCCGCGTTTGGGAAAAGGAATTTCAGTGCTCCCGGAACCGCGGGATTGCGGGAGAAAACCGCTCGCAGAGTATCCTGCGCAATCGATCCGTTGCTCTTCACCGAAGGTCGGCGCGTAACCATAGCCTGCTTGCCGGGCGGCTGTTTCATTGTAGCCTTCGAAGGCGCGCTGGTTCTGTCCCCTCTACGCTATCGATTCGTTTGCCCGGCTCCGATCACGACGTCCGGGGAATCTGGGACGGGAACGCAGGCCTGGGAAACTGCCGGGTAACCGGGTTTTCCACATCTGAAAACTCCCAAATTCTTCACGGATTCTTTATGCTGGTGGGACTAGGATTCTTGCGAATCCTGGGCGCCTATCGAACTCGCGTTGAACCGGTACCCGGTACCCGCTGAAGCCAAATGTCCGCTGTTCGCTTAGCGGCTGAGGTGGAATCCTAGCCTTATCGCACTTTTTTTGAAAGAATGCCGCAGTTTGGCTCGACCTCCACAACTCAACTCGTGCTTGTGTGTGACAACACCAAGCGAAAGGAGAAGTTAGAATGCCGCGAACTCCGAATGAAGTGAAGAAGCTCGCCAAAGACGCCGGGGTGAAAATCGTCGACCTGCGATTCATCGACTTGCCGGGAATGTGGCAGCATTTTTCCATCCCAGTGGAAGACCTTGAGGACGATCTGTTCAGCGATGGCATCGGCTTCGATGGTTCGAGCATCCGCGGGTTCCAGCAGATTCACGAGAGCGACATGCTGCTGATTGCAGATGCGGATTCAGCGGTGGTGGACCCGGTTCTCTCGGTCCCCACGATGAACATCATTTGCAATGTCTTTGACCCCATCAGCCGCAAGGCCTATACGCGCGATCCGCGCCATGTGGCGCAAAAGGCCGAAGCGTATCTGAAGAAAACCGGCATTGCAGACATCAGCTACTGGGGCCCTGAGGCGGAATTCTATCTCTTCGACGACGTCCGCTACGATCAGACGGCGCACAGCGGCTACTACTTCGTTGACTCCAACGAAGGCATCTGGAACACAGGCCGCGAAGAGTGCCCCAACCTCGGTTACAAGCTGCGCCACAAGGAAGGTTACTTCCCGGTACCGCCCTCCGACACCCTGCAGGACATCCGCTCGGAGATCATCCTGGCGCTGAAGGATATGGGCGTCAAGTGCGAGGTGCACCACCACGAAGTGGGCACTGCCGGCCAGTGCGAGATCGACATGCGCTTCGGCCCGCTGGTTAAGATGGCCGACAATCTTCTCAACTACAAATACATCATCCGCATGATCGCCAAGAAGCACGGCAGGACCGCGACCTTCATGCCCAAGCCGCTCTTCGGCGACAACGGCTCCGGCATGCACGTCCACCAGAGCCTGTGGAAGGGCGAGAAGAACGTCTTCTTCGATGCCAAGGGATACGCGCTGCTTAGCCAGACGGCAAAGTACTACATCGGCGGGCTGCTCAAGCATGCGCCGGCGCTGCTCGCTATCGCCGCGCCGACGACGAACTCCTATCGCCGCCTCGTGCCCGGCTTCGAGGCTCCGGTGAATCTGGCCTATTCGCAGCGCAACCGCTCGGCGGCCGTGCGCATCCCGGTGTACTCCAGCAGCCCCAAGGCCAAGCGCATCGAGTTCCGCTGCCCCGATGCCTCCACCAACCCTTACCTCTGCTTCGCGGCGCTGCTCATGGCCGGTCTCGACGGCATCAAGAACAAGATCGATCCCGGTCAGCCACTGGACAAGGACCTCTATGAGCTCGAGCCTTCGGAGGCCAAGAAGATCAAGAGCACGCCCGGCTCGCTGGGCGAGGTTCTCACGGCCCTCGAAAAGGACCACGAATTCCTGCTCGAAGGCGGCGTCTTCACCCAGGACCTGATCGAAACATGGATCAGCTATAAGCGCGAGAAGGAGCTGGCCCCAGTCAATCTGCGCCCGGTGCCGTACGAGTTCTTCCTCTATTACGATCTGTGAGTTGAGCTCAGCCCCTGCGTTGCTTCGACGGCCAGTATCATTTGACGCTGGCCGTTTTGATCCCCGCTTCGATCTCCTCGGTTAGCGCCTCGGCAGCGTCGATGCAGTCTTTCCGGCTCACGTCGCGATGCGTCACCACCCGGATCGCGTCCGGCCCAAACGCGCCCACCAGAACTCCACGCGCTTTGAGCCGTGCCGCCAACTCTCCCGCGCCCTTCCCCGCCGTCAGCCGGAAGACCACGATATTCGTCTCTACCGTCGCGAGATCGATCACGACACCCTCAGTATGCGCCAGTGCTTCGGCCAGCAGCCGCGCGTTGGCGTGATCCTCGGCGAGGTGCTTCGGCCCATCTTCGAGCGCGATCAGCCCCGCCGCGGCCAGAATGCCCACCTGCCTCATGCCGCCGCCTAACGCTTTCCGGTAAACCCGCGCTCGCGCGATCAATGCCGCCGAACCAACGAGCATCGATCCCACGGGCGCACCCAGCCCTTTCGACAAACAAAACATCACCGTGTCGAATCCACGCGTCAGCGCCTTCACCTCCACGCCCAGCGCAACGGCCGCGTTAAAAATGCGCGCCCCGTCAAGGTGCAGCGGCAACTTGTGCGCTCTCGCCCCATCCCAGATCTCCTCCAGAACTTCGACGCGTGTAACCCGCCCACCCGCCAGGTTCGCGGTGTTCTCAATTTCGATCAGTCCTGTCGCCGCGCGAAACCCTCCATACGGGCTGATCGCCGGCTCGATGTGCTTCCACGTCAGAATCCCGCCCTCGGCCGGCACGGCGCGGATCAGGCAGCCGGAAAACACCGCCGTTGTCGCCATCTCGTAGTCGAGTATGTGCGCGCGCGACTCGGCAATCACTTCCTGCCCGGGCTGCGTCAACGTGCGAATCGCAATCTGGTTGCCCATGGTGCCCGTAGGCACAAACAGAGCTGCCTCGCGGCCAAATGTCTCCGCCGCGCGCCGCTCCAGCAAATTGACCGTGGGGTCCTCGCCGTAAACGTCGTCGCCGACTTCGGCCGCCGCCATCGCCGCGCGCGTCTCGAGCGTCGGCTTGGTCACGGTATCGGAACGCAGATCAATGATTGCCGCCAAAGCTTCTCCACTTCTCTTCCATTAAGGTTTTAAGCAACGGACCGACGAGTCCTATCGTGGCTATCCCAAAGAATCCTCCGGAAACCGCTTTTCCGAGCGGTCCGGGAATCGCATCTGCGATCAATCCAGAACAACAGATTAAGGGGATCGACAACGCACCGAAGGCTCCAAAAAAGCGCGCGGCCCTGCGTTCTTTCTGCTCGTAGCGACCTAAGAAAAAACGAAGCAACCAGCGCCCCTCGAAATAAAATAGGAACCCAAGCGGAATGCCAAGCAAAAGCGCAATCGAAATGGGCATGTCGCCCGCCTTTCGCTAAGTCCCTACGTCCCTAAGTCCCTTAGTCCCTGCTCTTACGGAATCTCCTTCATCGGCAGCTCCATCACCGGCGTCCGCTTCCCATCCTTCTCCGCATACGCCCACAACCCATGAAAGTTCGCGCGGATTCCCGGCTGCGCCTTCAGGAACGCGCTCATCACTGCGGTCGCCTCGGTCCGCAGCGCCGCAGGATCGGTGACGCCCACTGAATCATAGACCACGCCCAGATCGGGTTCGTGCAGCGAGGCATCGAGCCCCACCGCCTCAATCTTCCATGTGCGGTCGCCGTCCGGCAGAGACATTGGAAGCTGGTTTTGCGGAGGCGTGATCAGCGACTGCTCCTTCCTCAGCTTGTCCAGATTCGGCGACGTCAAAAAGTCAACCGGCAGCAGAAGGTAGTGCGCTGCGTCGTAGCTAAACCACGCGCTCCACGGATCGGTCGCGGCCAGCTCGCGCCCGCGCACCCAATACCAAACGCCGTCATGTCCGTCGAACTTCCCCGGCCGCACCGTCAGTCCGGCAAGCTTCCACTGCGTTGCGGCGCCATCCCACGCCAAAACGAGCCCCATCTGGCCGGCCAGCGGCGAGCCCACCGTATCGGCAAGAACCACGGCGTACCGCCCCGGCGGCAGAGCCGTCATATTGATGGTCACGGTCAGCGATCCCGTCGAGTTCGAGCAGAAGAATTGCGTGTCGGCCACCGCCGTCTGGTCGCTGGCGTCCAGCAGGTACACATCTCGCAACTGAAAGTTCCCGCCCTTCACCAACGGGGCTGCCTGTTCCACCGTGGCGTGAATGCCGTCCCACTGCGATGCCTCCTGCGGCAGCAGGTTGGCCTGCAGCGTATTGAAATCCTGCGCCAAAACTGCTGTTGCCGCCCGGCCCGCGGCCGCTGCCAGCGCATCGCGGTCCAGCGAGCCCAGTTCGGCCTGAGCAGTACAGCTCGCCGCCCGGCTTGCCAGCGGCGCCAACAGCAACGCCAACGCTGCTACAGCAGTTTTCCAGTTTTTTTGAGTCGAAGCCGCAACTCCTGAGGGTCTTTTTCTCCGGGAAAAAGCCACCTTCCACGGCGCTCTAAATGCCGCGCATGAACGATAAAACCGCCCTGAAACCCTCCATCCGATGCGCATTCCCGCCAAAATCCTCTCTGCCCAAAGATTCCTTGTCGAGCAATCTTTCGAGCGTCCATCGGCCACTGCTAGTCTAGTACAGTGGAGCAGCAGTGGATTGCCTCGGCCCCGAACGCAAGCGCCGCGGCCCAACGCGTTTTCGAACGACGGCGATCTGCTACTCAATAGACTCGAAGGAGGCGATTCCGATGCGTTCACAGCGATCACCGCAAGCGGAATCCCCGCGACCTCTCTGCTCGCTCCTGCGATCGAAACACCTGGCGCTCAGACAGACCCCGCGCTTTACCGCGTCGTTCACCGCTTGGGCGGCCCTTTGCGCAGCTTCGTTCTTGTCGTCCGGCGAACTCCTCCGCGCTCAAACCAACTCATCGCCCGCTCCCGCCGCGCCCGCGCACAAATCTGTTCATCCACACAAGAAACCCGTCGCCGCCGTGCCTGCGCCGCAGCCGGCTCCGCCGCCCGCGCCGGTTGTCCCCCCGCCGCCCAACTGGCCCGCCAACGATCTTCCCGGCGCAGCATCGGTGGTCTTTGACAGCCGCGGCCTGCTGATCGTCGCGTCGAATTCGAGCCTGGCGCAGATTCTGAAGGATGTTTCGACCGACACGGGCGCCAAGGTGGAAGGAATGGGCGCGGATCAGCGTATCTTCGGCACCTATGGCCCGGGACCCGCACGCGACGTGCTCTCGCAGCTTCTGGATGGCTCCGGTTACAACGTCCTGATGGTTGGCGACCGCGGCGCGGGCACCCCGCGGCGGATTGTGCTGACCATTCCCCCTGGAAGCACCATTCAAAGCAAAGCCACTAACACTCCGGCCCCTCCCCGCAACGACGACACGGACTCGGACCAATCGGCTTCCGAATCCGATGCTGAGCAAGAGCCGCCGCAGCCGGCTCCGAATAGCGTCGCCCCTCCCGTTCCCATCCGCACTCCGCAGCAGATGATCCAGGAGAGGGATCGCCAGATGCAGCAAACGCAAAATGGTCAGCAGAACCCGCAAAATTGACGCAGAGCCGGCCAAGCCGCCATTGGGCTGCGTGCGAATTGCTGAAAGCTGAGAGCTGGTTTCTACGAGATGCGCGCGGCTTCGGTTTGCGCCTTCACCGGCGCCGGCTTCTTCCGCGGCCGCATCAGCACAAAGCCCACGCGCAAGAAAGCATAGGCGGCGAGAATGCCAAAGGCCATCGCGCCCAGTGAGGCGCAGATCAACATCGCCAGGTTCAAAATGTCCGCCATTCAACCGCCTTGGGCCGCCTCGGGGATGAATGCGATCGCTTCCCGCAACGTGCCCGTCGTGCCGCCGGACAATGCTTCGCTGCGCGGGCCATCGCCTATGCGATTGTCGCAGAAGTTTTGCCGCGTTGACCCTCAATTCTATTGGCAAATAGAATACCTCTAGAGCGTTGTTTTCTGTTGAGCAGCCGGCACTACTCGAAACACGAAAGTACCCGCCGTCTTCGAAGAACCCATTCATGCCCATCACTCACATCTCGGTGCGGGGGGCGCGCCAGCACAATCTGCGCGACATCAGCGTGCGCATTCCCCGCAATGCTCTCACCGTGGTCACCGGTCTCTCCGGCTCGGGCAAGAGCTCGCTCGCTTTTGACACCATCTACGCCGAGGGCCAACGCCGTTACGTGGAAACCCTCTCGGCCTACGCGCGGCAGTTTCTCGACCAGATCGAGCGCCCCGATGTGGACTCCATCGAGGGCCTCAGTCCAGCCATCTCGATCGAGCAAAAGACCACCAGCCGCAGCCCCCGCTCCACCGTCGGAACCATTACTGAAATCTACGACTATCTTCGCCTTCTCTACGCCTCGGTGGGCACGCCCCACTGCCCCAACTGCGGCCGGCCCATCGCCCGCCAGACCGCCGATCAGATCGTTCAGCGCATCCTGGAGCTGGGCCGCGGCGAGCGCGCCACCGTGATGGCGCCCATCGTGAGAGGCCGAAAGGGTGAGTTTAAGGATTTACTGGATCAGCTTGATCAGCAAGGATTTCGCGCTCGCGTCGATGGCGAGGTCACCGACCTGTCGGAGCCGCTTTCGCTCGACCGCCGCAAGAATCACACCATTGAAGCCATCGTAGACCGCGTGCTCCTCAAACCCGCCGTGGGTGCCCCATCTTTGTCGACGGCTTTATCGTCGACAAGGGCGGGAGCCAACGAAGCTAAACCCGCGACCGCCCCGGGAAAAGCATCCGTCGAGAAGCGTCTCGAGCAGGCCGTCGCCAAAGCGCTTCAGCTCGCCAACGGCCTTGTCCTGGTCGGCTTCAGCGCAGGCAATGAGCAGTTGTTCTCCTCCTCCATGGCCTGCCCGGATTGCGGCCTCGACGTGCCCAAGCTCGAGCCGCGCAGCTTTTCGTTCAATTCCACTTTCGGCGCTTGCCCCAACTGCCACGGCCTCGGCTCGCTCTATGACTTCGATCCCGCCAAGGTCATCACCGACTGGTCCAAACCGCTGCTCGATGGCGGCCTCGGTCCCGGCTCCTCCTCGCAGTACCTCATCAAGCTCATCCAACTCGCCGCTGATCGCTACAAGATCGACCTGAAAACGCCGTTCGAAGATCTGCCGCCAAAACAGCAGCACATCCTCGTCTACGGTCCTCCAAAAGGCGAAGCGCCGCGCACAGGCTTCCACGGCATCCTCGCCTACCTGCGCGACAATGCGGAAGAAGCGCGCAGCGACAGCTATCGCGAATACATGATGAGCTTCATGTCGGCCGCGCCCTGCCCTGTCTGCCGCGGCAAGCGCCTGCGCCCTGAGTCGCTCGCCGTCAAAGTCGGCGGCCTTTCCATCGCCGACTTCACCGCCCTGCCGCTCAACCGCGCGCTCTCGGCGGCCATCAACCTCAAATTCACTGAGCGCGAAGCGCTGGTCGCCGAGCGCATTCGCCGCGAGATTGCCGAGCGCCTCGAATTCCTCTGCGCCGTCGGCCTCAACTATCTGTCTCTCGATCGCAGCGCCGCCACGCTCTCCGGCGGCGAGGGCCAGCGCATCCGCCTGGCCACGCAGATCGGCTCGCGCCTGCGCGGCGTCCTCTACGTCCTCGACGAGCCCTCCATCGGCCTGCATCAACGCGACAACAACCGCCTCATCCAGGCTCTCGAAAAACTTCGCGACTTGGGCAACACGGTCCTCGTCGTCGAGCACGACGAAGAGACCATCCGCCACGCCGACTACGTGCTCGATCTCGGCCCCGGCGCCGGTCGCCTCGGAGGCAACGTCGTCGCTGAAGGCACGCCGGAGCAGATCATGGCCTCGCCAGCATCGCTCACCGGCCGCTATCTGAGCGGCGCCGAAACGATGCTGCAGCGCGCCAGGCCGCGTCCGCTCACCGGCAAGTGGCTCTCCGTCACCGGCGCGCGCGAGCACAACCTGCACGACCTGAACCTCCGCATCCCGCTCGGCCTTATGACCGTCGTCACCGGCGTCAGCGGCAGCGGCAAGAGCACCTTGGTCAACGACATTCTCTACCGCTCGCTCGCCAAAAACCTCTACGGTTCCCGCGAAGAGCCCGGCGCACACGACGACCTGACCGGGGTCGAGCAGATCGACAAAGTCATTCGCATCGATCAATCGCCCATCGGCCGTACGCCGCGCTCCAATCCCGCAACCTACACTCAAGTCTTCTCGCCCATCCGCGATTTGTTTGCCATGCTGCCCGAGGCGCGCGAGCGCGGCTACAAGCCGGGCCGCTTCAGCTTCAACGTGCCCGGCGGCCGCTGCGAGGCCTGCCAGGGCGACGGCCAGCGCCGCATCGAAATGAACTTCATGCCTGACGTCTACGTGCAGTGCGAGGTGTGCAACGGACGCCGCTACAACCAGGAGACGCTTGCCGTAAAATTCCACGGCCACTCCATCGCAGACGTGCTCGACCTCACCATCGAGGACGCGCTGCCTCTGCTCGCCGACGTGCCTCAGGTGCGACAGAAGCTGCAAACGCTGGTCGACGTTGGCCTCGGCTACGTGCATCTTGGCCAAAGCGCGACGACACTCAGCGGCGGCGAGGCGCAGCGCATGAAGCTGGCCCGCGAGCTCTCCAAGCGCCAAACCGGCAAGACACTTTACCTGCTCGACGAGCCCACCACCGGCCTGCACTTCGATGACGTCCGCAAGCTGCTTGAGGTCCTGCACCGGCTGGTCGATCTCGGCAATTCCGTGATCATCATCGAGCACAACCTCGACGTCATCCGCAACGCCGACTGGGTCATCGATCTCGGCCCCGAGGGCGGCGAAGACGGTGGCCGCATCGTCGGCGAAGGCCGCCCCGCCAAGATCGCTGCCACGCCCGGCTCCTACACCGGCCAGTTCCTCAAGCGCTATTACAAAACCTCGAACGGTCGTCTCGCGCCCGCCGAACCGGAAGAAGAAACTACCCCTGCTTCGGCCACCAACGGCGACAGCCTCAGCGCTTCTGCATCGGGATCGGCCGGCACTGATCCTCGACCCGAGCCGCAAGCCAACGGGAAGCGTGCCCGGCAGAAGAATGCAGCGGCAGCCACGCGCCGCGAGAAGAAGCCGGTGCATCCATGACCAACCTCCCCGAGGATCAATCGCCCGAGCCCGAGCCCGGGGTTGGCCCGGCAAACGATTCCGCGAACCTCGCGCCGGCGCCGCCCGGCACCTACGCCGAAGAACAGCCTGTCGAATTGACGCGCGCCGAGCCCGAGCCCTCCGAAGTCACACCCGGCGAACCCATTCCGCCTGCGCCCGAGCCAGGTTTCGTTTCGTATGCGCCGCCCAGCCCCTATGCGCCTTCCGGCCCGTCACCCAGTCCGCCGCCCACTTTCGAACCGCTGCTCTTCCAGTCCTTCACTCAGCCTCCGGTTCGTCCGCCGGTGCGACTGCCGCACCTCGGGCACCTCTGCGTTCTGATGATGCTGCTGGGAGTCGGCTTCGTCTGCTTTGGCGCCATGCTTTTTCTCGTTTCGCACTACCTTCCTATTGGCTTGAATCTCACCACCCCGGCGGCAGCCAACAACGTCCAACTGATCCTTACCAGCGAGGCAGTCCTCTACCTCATCACTTTTGCGCTCAGTTTCGTCATCTTCCCTCTCTTTTGGCATGAAAAGTTCTTCGCCGGTTTGCAGTGGCGCGGCGCGGTTGCGCTGCACAGATTTTGGCCGCTCGCCGCAACGGCTCTTGGCTGCGCCGGGCTGGCTGCACTCGACGAAGTGCTCATGCCCGGCCCCTCCAACGCTCCCATCGAAAAAATGATGCGCGCTCCGGGAGCCGCATGGATGATGTTCGCCTTTGGCACCACCATCGCACCCTTCTTTGAGGAGATGTTCTTTCGCGGCTTTCTTCTGCCCGCGCTGTGTACGGCATGGGACTGGACAGCCGAGCAGTTCGCCCAACGCCCCGCGCCTCCGCTCGACGCCAACGGCCACCCGCAGTGGTCCTTCCCCGCCATGGCCGCTGGCTCCATCGTCACCAGCCTCCCCTTCGCCTTGCTTCACGTCGATCAGCAAGGCCATTCGCTGGGGCCGTTTCTGCTCCTCATCCTTGTCAGCCTGATTCTCTGCACGGTACGCCTCAAGACCAGATCCCTCGCCGCCAGCACGCTGGTCCACTCCTGCTACAACTTCATAATTTTTGCTCTGGCGTTGATCGGCACCAGCGGCTTCCGCCACTTCGACAAAATGTGAGAAAGCAGCTCGTAGCCTGAAGCCGGTAGCTTGTAGCAAGCCCGAGCTACTGGCTACCGGCTACTGGCTGCCAGCTTAGAATGGTCTCGATGCCCGATCAAACCCACGCCCAGCAGCTTCTCTCGCTCCTCGCCCGCACCAGCTTCAAGCTTGGCCAGTTCAAGCTCTCTTCCGGCGGAACAAGCGACTACTACATCGACTGCCGCACCACCACGCTGCATGCTGAAGGCGGCCGGCTCACGGGCCTCGCCATCCTCGAACTCCTCGAAGCCAACATGATCGACGCCGAAGCCGTCGGCGGCCTGACCATGGGCGCTGACCCCATCGTTTCTAATGTCGCGACCGCCAGCGCGTGGCGCGCGCAATCGCACCCCAACGCGCCGCTGCTCCACGGCTTCCTGGTGCGCAAGGCTGAAAAAGCTCACGGCACCGGCCGCCGCATTGAGGGCTTCTGCCGCGAAGGCGCCCGCGTGGTCATCGTCGACGACGTCTGCACTACCGGCGTCTCCACGATCGCCGCCATCGAGGCAGCGCAGGAAGCCGGCATGATCGTTGCCGCTGTGGTTTCGATTGTCGAGCGCGAAGAGGCCGGCGGCCGCCCCGCCGTTGAAGCTGCCGCAAATCCCGGGCTCCCCAGCGGCAGGTCCTCGCCGCTGAGGCGGAAGAGTGCGCCCTTCCTGCGCCTCTTCACTGCCATCGAAGTTCGCGCCGAGCACCTGAAGCAATTGGCCACCGCCAGATCCTAGCGCAGCCCCAACAAACACAAAGGGCAGACCCGCTTGGGCCTGCCCTTGATGCTTCTCAAAAGAAACAACACTACCTGGGGAGTTCCCTTTGCTTGTTATTCCGGAACTACCGACGTCGACACCTGGCCATTCGCGGGGTTGGATTGGCCGGTAGACACAGTGGGCTGGCTCGGCGCCTCGCCGCTCATGTTCGAGAGCAACTGCACCTGCACGCGACGGTTCTGCTTGCGCCCTTCGGCCGTATTGTTCGACGCCACGTACTGATCCTTGCCGATGCCGATCAGATAGAAGCGATGCGGCGCAACGCCGTACTTCGCCGCCAGGTATTGCACCACGGCATCCGCGCGGCGCTGGCTCAGGTCGTAGTTGTACTGCGCCGACCCAACCGAATCCGTTCCGCCGGTCACTTCAAGAATGTAGCTCTTTGCCGAACCAAGCGAAGCAGCAAAACTGTCCAGTTGCGCCTTGTCATCGGTGGTTAGCAGGGCTTTGTCAAAGCCAAAGGTCACTGAAACCGCGGCCACTTGCTTGTAGTTGTCCAGCCCCTTTACCACGCTGTCCAGCGAGTCGGCGCGGTGCGCCACGTCGTTGGCCGCCGTGTCGGCAGTATTGGCAGCTTCGCTGGCGGCCTGCGCATTCGTCTGGGCCGTATCTGCCGAGCCTTGCGCATGCGCGATGCCCGCCATTGCGCGGTCGTTCACGTCATGAATCTGTCGGTTATTATCCGCGGTCTTCTGTTCCAGTTGATCGGTGTGATCGATCAGCGGCTGCGTCTGATTCCGCACATAATTCTTTGTAGCGCATCCCGCCATGCCAAACGCCATCAACGCCGCCGCCGTCAACGCAAATCCAAATCGCTGCATCGTCATGCTTCTCACCTCTCCATTCCCTGCCGGCGCGTATCGCGCTCCTCCGCCGGGAAGTACCCTGCTTCTGCCTATGCAAGTGCACGCCGCCATCCAATCGCATGTTGTGATGCAACACATTGACAAATAAGGACATTGTGACCTGCTTGTGCAATTCTGACACCCCCTCAAACCATGTAATTTTTACGCTTCTCGGTAAGGTTTGCCCAATGTTCACCCTCCTTGGCCGGCACGACCACCGCGTTGGGCCCCAGCCGATCGATCCCAGCGATTGTCGCTATTCTAAGAACTGGCCTACTGCGCTCCGGATCCCACGATGGATCTCTACGAAAAAATCCGCACCCTGCCCACTCAGCCCGGCGTGTATCTCTACAAGAACGCCGAGGGCGAGGTCATCTACGTGGGCAAGGCCAACAATCTGCGCTCGCGCGTGCGCTCCTACTTGCTCGAGGCCTCGCAGGCCAACGCCAAAACCGGCTCGCTCATGCGCGAAGCAGTCGACATTGACTACATTCTCGTCGCCAACGAGCACGAAGCCCTCGCTCTTGAAAACAATCTCATCAAGCAGCGAAAGCCGCGCTTCAACATTTTGTTGCGCGACGACAAGACGTACCCCTACGTCAAGCTCACGCTCGCCGACCGCTTCCCCAAGGTCTTCGTCACGCGCCGCTTGCGCAAGGACGGCTCGGCCTACTATGGCCCTTACTTCCCCGGCAACCTCGCCTATCGCGTAGTCGAGCTCATCCATCGCAGCTTCCTGCTGCCCAGTTGCAAGGTCGATCTCTCGCGCTACCACCCGCGCGCCTGCCTGCAGTACTACATTCATCGCTGCCTCGGCCCCTGCGTCGAGGGCCTCACCACTCCCGACGCCTACAAGCAGGCCGTGCGCGACGCACAGCTCTTTCTCGAAGGCCGCCACGCCGAGCTTGAGCGCACCCTCACCGCGCGCATGATGGCCGCGGCCGACGCCGAGCAGTTTGAGGCTGCCGCGCGCCTGCGCGATCAGCTCTCCACCGTCCACCAGCTCCAGGAAAAGCAGCGCATCGCCACCGCAGAGCTCGATGACGACGCCGATGTCTTCGGCTATCACTTCGAGGACGGCAGCCTGGCCGTCAATCTCTTCCACATGCGCAACGGCAAAATCGTCGACCGCCGCGAATTTTTCTGGGAAGACCTGCCGAGTCTGATGGAAGCCGTCGATGAAGAACCTGATTCCGGCAGTGAGTCTGTCATCCTGAGCGACCGGAGCGGAGCGAAGAGAGCCGATGGATCTGCGGTTACTTTTCCAGAGCCGGATGAGCCGGGTGCCCCAGGTCCGGGGTCCCCGCGAACAGGTCTTCGTCCGCGGGGTGGAGATCCCGATTCTGGGACCTGGGATAGCACAAAACCTGGAAAACCCGCCTTCAACGCCGGCCACGTCTTTTCAGCTCTCCTAAAACAGCTCTACATCGACCAGCAATACGTCCCGCGCTCGATCCTCGTTCCCGTCGACTTCGATGACCGCGAGACGCTCGCCGCTCTCCTCACCGAGCGCACCGGCCACAAGATTGAAATCGCCGTCCCCCAGCGCGGCGACAAAAAGTCCCTCGTCGATCTCGCCGGCCAGAACGCCCACCAGTCCTACACGCAGCGCTTCCGCGTCCTCGAGCCCTCGCGCAAGGCCATTCAGGAGGCGCTCGCAAACGCGCTCATGCTCCCCGAGCTTCCCCGCCGCATCGAGTGCTTCGACATCTCGCACATTCAAGGCGCTGAAACCGTCGCCTCGCTCGTCGTCTGGGAAGACGGCAAAATGAACAAGTCGGCCTATCGCAAATTCAAAGTGAAGACCGTCGCCGGCGTCGACGATTTCGCCTCCATGCGCGAGGTGGTCGAGCGCCGCTACCGCCGCATCAAGGATGAAGACCAGCCAATGCCTTCACTAATCCTCGTCGACGGCGGCCTCGGCCAGCTTCACGCCGCGGCCGAGGCTCTGGAATCCCTCGGCTTCACATCGCAGCCGTTGGCTTCGATCGCAAAAAGAGAAGAAGTCATTTACCTCTACGGAAACGAAGACGAGCCCATCGTCCTCGACCGCCGCAGCCCCGTGCTGCATCTCGTCCAGCTCATCCGCGACGAAAGCCATCGCTTCGCCGTCGGCTACCACCGCCAGCGCCGCGCCATGCGCGACCGCGACTCCGAGCTGCTGAACATTCCCGGCGTCGGCCCGCAAACCCGCCAGCGCCTGCTCACGCACTTCGGCAGCCTGCGCGACGTCGAGCAAGCCACGCCCGATTCGCTCGCCGCCGTCGTCTCCCGCAAAACCGCCGAAACGATCTGGCAGCACTTTCATGAGTAGCAGCCGACTGGCTGAGGGCTCTTTTGAATTGACGACTTCGCACTTGAAGAAATCACGATTGTGAACTATAGTTGACACATGATTGAGGTCCGCCAGACTGACCTCTTCGCAGGTTGGCTGCGCAAACTTCGCGACGAACAGGCAAGAGCTCGCATTCAGATTCGTATCCGCCAGTTTCACTGGGCAACTTTGGTGACTCAAAGCCACTTGGCGAAGGTGTCAGCGAACTACGCATCGATTACGGGCCGGGCTACAGGGTCTATTTTCACCGGATTGGAAACTCGATCGTTCTCCTCCTCGTCGGAGGTACGAAGAAGACACAGGATGCAGATATCGCTAAAGCCAAGAAGCTCGCAAAGGAGGCTCAAAATGGTTCTTAAGACAACTCGATGGGATCCTGCGGAATATCTCGACAGCCCGGAGTCCATCGCTGCCTATCTCGAGGCTGCTTTCGACGAAGGCGACCCGTCGCTCATCGCTGCCGCCCTCGGCGACATTGCGCGCGCCATTGGAATGACGCAGCTCGCCAGCCAAGCTGGCGTCACGCGCGAGGCGCTCTACAAAGCGCTCTCGCCCACAGGCGACCCCAGGCTCTCCACACTTCTCGGCGTCATGAAGGCCCTTGGCATCAAGCTCACCCCTCGCGCCGCCTGAGCCTCGCTCGCCGCCGTCGTCTCCCGCAAAACGGCCGAGACAATCTGGCAGCACTTTCATGCCGAGCTTCCTGCGCAATAATGAATTCTCGGCAGTACCGCATCGAATTGCCTAATCCACAACCGAGGAGCTCCAGGCCTTGCAAGATGCCAATCCCGCTCTCCCCGCGCGAACTCCGCTGCGCGCCGCACTGATTCTCGCCGCACTCTTTGGCGCGCTTACGTTCCTCATCCATTTCGTCAGCTCGCTCTGGGGCAGTCACCTCGGCTACGGCTTTTTTCGCGACGAGCTCTACTACCTCGTCTGCGGGCATCACCTGGCTTGGGGCTATGTGGATCAGCCTCCGCTTGTTGCCGTCCAGGCCCGCATCGCCGAAACACTTTTTGGCCTCTCGCCCACCGGAATCCGTATCCTGAGCTTCGCCGCAGGCGGAGTGCTGGTTTCGCTCACCGGCTTGCTCACCTGGCAACTGGGCGGACTCCGCAGCGCGCAAATACTGGCGATGACTGCCGTCCTGGCGGCGCCAGTCTTTCTGGGCACGTCGAATTTCCTCTCCATGAATTCCTTCGAGCCATGTTTCTGGATGGGACTGATGCTCGTGCTGCTGCGCATCGCCGATGGCAGCACCGGCCCGCGCGCATGGCTCGTTTTCGGATTGCTCGCCGGTCTCGGCATTGAGAACAAACATTCCACCGTCTTCTTCCTCCTCGCGCTTCTTGCGGGCGTGCTGATGACCCCGCAGCGGCGCATTTTGTGGTCGCGCTGGTGCGCAGCCGGTGTCGCGCTTCTGATTCTGCTCGCTCTTCCAAACCTCATCTGGCAGTGGATTCATCATTTCCCTACGTATGAGATGCTCAACAACATCGCGCACTCCGACAAGAACATCAAGCTGCCGCCGCTTGCGTTTCTTCTGGAGCAGGGCAACATGCTGTTTCCGGGGACTGCGCCACTCTGGATCGGCGGTCTCGCGTGGCTCGCCTTTGCGCGCAACGCCCGGCCCTGGCGCTTCGCCGCGCTCACCTATCTTCTCTTCCTGGTTCTGCTGATGGCGATGCACGCCAAGGACTACTATCTGGCGCCTGTCTATCCGGTGCTTTTCGCCGCCGGGGCCGCCGCCCGCAGCTTTCGCCCGCGTCTCCACTGGGTCATTGTGGGCTACACGGCCCTCCTCGCGCTTGCGCTGTGCTTCATCACCGGTCCCATCGTGCTCACCTTGCTTCCGCCGGCGAAATACAACGCTTACGTCTCCCACTTTCCGGGCGCCGATGCCAAGTCTGAAAAGTTCTCGAGCCCCCTACCCCAATATCTCTCCGACCGCTTCGGCTGGCCGCAGATGGTCGAGGGATTTGCCGTCCGCTACAACGCGCTGCCGCCAGCTGAACGCGCCCAAACCGGCATCTTTTGCCGCAACTACGGGGAAGCCAGCGCGGTGAACGTACTTGGGCCCGCATACGGCCTGCCCACTGCCATAAGCGGGCATCAGAATTATTACTACTGGGGCTGGAACGGCTACACGGGCGAATCTGTTCTCACGCTGGGCAGCAGTCGCGAGGACTACACGGACACTTACGCCGAAGTCATCGATCTAGGCCCATTCGACGCGCCGTGGATCATGGACTTCGAGCATCTACACTACTTCTCGCTGCGTCACCGCAAGCGGCCCTACTCCGCCGACTGGCCGGAATTCAAGTTCTGGTACTGAGTTGCCGCGATTCGGCAGGCACCAGAGCCCTGCAACAACCGCTCAGCTCGCCCGCACCAGTTCGCTTTTGCGCACCACGATCCGCTTGCTGCACGCAGGGCATGAGAACCGGTCGAAGAGGCCAACGCCGCTCACTTTCGCACCGCACCACGGACAGGTTCCATGCAGTGCGTTCACTCCCAGGAGCGGCCCAATCAGCGGCGCGCACACGCCAGCGATGATCATCGGAACCCCGAGAAACACGCCCAGTCCGGTCAGGCAGATCATGCCGCCATAGATGATGAGAACCGGCGCAGCCAGCAATCCCAGCAGCAAGCCGCTGAACGCGCCCTTCACCGGCGGCCTCTCGTGTTCCTGGTGCTCGGGATGTTCGGGCGCCGGCAGGTGAATCTCCTGCGCGCTCGTTGCTCCGCAATGCGGGCAGAACTTCCACCCCGCCTCGAGCCGTGCTTCGCACTTTGAACAGGTTCCGCTCATACGCGACCCCCTCCCTCACGGTCATCGGCATTCGCCGCAGGCCCGGCGAAGTTGACTTCCGCAGAACATCCAATCGTTCTGGGGCCCTGGTGCGTCTGCGATGATGAAGTGTAGGCCCGCTCGAATTGCCCTGCCCGTGACTGCCATCACTGCCATCGCAGAAACCGGCGGCGTCGCCGGTGGCGCATTTATTATGCTTCTTGCAATGCGCACAAGCCCTTTTGCCTGTGCGTCTTTCGCCGCCGTCGCACGGCTCGAATGTGAGGCCCGAGTTCTATGCTTTCCTCAGTCATGAGCAATCTGCGCAAGTCCGTTTTTGCTCTTGCCAGCCTGGTTCTCGCAGCCACTTCCGCTGGCCCTTCACGCGCGCAGATGGTCTCACCCTCCATCGACCAGCCCGGCCAGCCATTCTCCTACTTCTCCAAGCCCACCGGCGAGATCGGCCTCATGGGCGCTGAAGCCGCCACCGAGATCACGCCCGAGGGCTATCTGCGCACCGGCTTCGAAGAACTCATGTTCTTCTCCGGTCCTGATCTCCAGCCTACCAACGTCCGCATCCGCACTCTGGAGCAAGGTCACCTGCCCATTGTCCATTACGAGTTCGAGCGCGATGGCATCACCTACCGCTTCACCATCTTCGAGGGCAAGATCGACAAAAGCGCCATCATCCGCGAGCGCGAACATCCCAAATCTTCCTACGCTCCCGCCATCACTCCTGGTGACGAGGTCATCGAGCCGCTGGTCAACTTTATTCACGTCGAAATCTCGAATTCAACCCGCAAGCCGAGTCGCGCCGTCTTTGCCTCCGGCGTGCGCTACGACGCCCCCAGCACCTCCGGCGCTCCTCACGGCGACAACCGCTTCACGCGTCCCGTGGAAAGCAAAACCCCCGGCGCCTACCGCCAAATCGGCGAGGCGTTCAATCGGCACTGGAGGAACGCTTTCGACGGTTCGAACTTCTACCGTTTCAATCGTGACCTCTACAGTTTTCCCGCCGGCTACACCGATCGCCGATTCACGCTACGCGAGCCTGACAGTGGGCTCAAGCCAGTCGATATTCTTTACCTCACCGACCTCAACGTGGATCCCACCACGCCCATCGGCATCGTGACCTACGCGCGTATGCTCAAGCCCGGCGAATCCTGGACCCTCGATTTCAAGATGCCGCTCGTTCCCAACGCCGATCCCTTCGTGATTTCGGCCATCGACGGCGCCAGCTTCGATGACGTCCAGGCGCAAGTCATCGCCTACTGGAACGACATCCTCGCTTCCGGAATGCAGGTCACTCTGCCCGAATCCAAACCCGTTGACACCTTCTACTCCAGCCTCATCTACGACCTCATCGCCATCGATCACATCGGCCCCGACTACATTCAGACCGTCAACAAGCTCAACTACCATGCCTTCTGGCTGCGCGATGGCGCCGACATCATTCATAGCTACGACGTCACCGGCTATCCCCAAATTGCGCACGAATGTCTCGACTTCTTTGCCAAGAAACAGCAGCCCGACGGCAACTTTCTTTCGCAGCCGCAGCAGTACGACGGGTGGGGCGAGGCCGTCTGGGCCTACGGCCAGCACTACCGCATCACGCACGACAAGGCCTTCGCCGAGTGGGCTCTCCCGCAGATCGACCGCGCCGTCGATTGGCTCCATCAGACGCGCGCCGCGGATCCGCTTCACATCGTCCCTGCCAACGACGTGCGCGACAACGAATTCGTCCAGGGCCACATCACTGGTTACAACTTCCTCGCCCTCGATGGCCTCAGGCTCGCCATTCAAATGGCAGCTGAAACCGGCCACGCCGATCTCATCGAAAAATGGCAGGCCGAATACGACGACTTTCACCAGGCGTTTTTCGAGGTGCTCGACGCGCAGGCCACAGCGCACAAGGGCTATATTCCGCCCGCGCTCGACGGTCAATCGGGTGGCTACGACTGGGGCAATCTTCTCGCGGTGGTCCCCGAGCCGGTTCTCGATCCGCACGATTCACGCGTGACCGCTACGCTCGAGGCCGCGCAGGCCAAATACGCTGAAGGCATCATGACCTACGCCGATGGCGAATTCCTGCACCACTACCTCACCATCAAGAACACGATGACCGAGACCATCCGCGGCGATCAGGAACAGGCGATCAGGGAGTTCTACGCGATCCTGCTTCACACTAGCTCAACCAACGCCGGCTTCGAGTACAAGATTCGCCCCTGGGGAGACCGCAACTTCGGTGACGATCTCGCGCCTCACGGCTGGTTCGCGGCCGAGTACCGCATTCTGCTGCGCACCATGCTCATCCGCGAAGAAGGCGGCCAGCTTCATCTGCTCTCCGCCGTTTCTCCGGCGTGGATCGGCAAAGGCAGGACTATTGCCGTCCGTCAGGCGCCGTCCAACTACGGCCTCTTCGCCTTCACCCTCGATCAACCGGAGGATGGCGTCGCCGTGCTGCATCTGAATCCCAACTTCACCGCGCCGCCCCAGTCGATCGTCGTTCACCTGCCCTGGTTCGTGGTTCTCAAGTCCGCGACAGCCGATGGCAAGTCGATGAAGGCTCTGGGCGGCGCGCTCACTGTTTCTGCTGCAACGCGCGTCATCGAGCTCCACTGGACCGTGAAGCCCGATACTCCGCACCTCAGCTACGACAACGCAGTTTCTGCCTACAAGGCGGAGTACGCGCGGCACTACCAGGCCTTCATGCACGGCACAAGCGCCAACAAGAACTAGGGCATATTGACACATAGCCCTCGCTGCGGCATTCGCTCAATAAGATAGAAACATGGACACCGTGCGCATCGACAAATGGCTTTGGGCCGCGCGCTTCTTCAAAACGCGCGCCATGGCCTCGCGCGCATGCGACATTGGCCGTATTCAATCAAACGGTCTACGCTCTAAACCCGCCCGCGAGGTTCGCGCCGGGGACAAGCTGCGCATCGAGAACGAGCGCGGCATCTTTGAAGTCGAGGTGCTCGCGGTGAGCGCGATGCGCGGCCCCGCCGCCGTCGCTCAAACGCTCTATCGCGAATCCGATGCGAGCCGCGAAGCGCGCCTCCACCTCGCCGAGGAGCGCAAGGCATTCGAGCAATACGTTCGGCTTCCCGAGCGCCGCCCATCCAAGCGCGACCGCCGCCGCATCATTCAATTCCGCGGCCGCGGCTGAGGCCCCAGACGCACGAAAGCCCGGCACGGGGCCGGGCTCTCATGGCTCGAAGAATTCGCTTACGCGATCAGCTTCTTGACCTTCTCTTCAATCACATCCTTTGGAACATAGCCCACAATCTGATCCGCAACTTTGCCGCCCTTGAAGAACAGCAGCGCCGGAATCCCCCGAATCCCGTAGCGCGAGGGCGTCGCGCCGTTCTGATCTACGTTCACCTTGGCCACCTTCAGCTTGCCCGCGTACGTCGCGGCCACGCCGTCCACGATCGGTGCAATCGCCTTGCACGGCCCGCACCAAACTGCCCAAAAATCCACCAGAACCGGCTGTTCGCTTTTCAGCACTTCCTGGTCAAAGTTTGCATCGTTCACTTCCAACACACCCAACCCAGCCATGATCCTCCCTTGCGGACCCGCACCCGTTCATTGTACAGGAAACCGTATACCTGATCAGATGCGCTAACGCGGCGAAAGTCGCAGGCTGCGGCGCCGTTGCGCACAACTAAACCGCTTGATTTGTCATCGATTCATTGAGTCGGAAAGTCGGGCCAGCACTTCGCGGCCTCCGCTGCGCTCTTGGTCTGCGGAAAGGTTTGAGCGCGCAAAGAGAAGCGCCCGGATCCGATTAGGACCTCGGGCGCTAGAGCAGCCCTCCCCCAGAACTGCTCACGCAGCGAATGTAAGGTGTTTAATCGATAAATAGCAAGCAAACTTGAGTAATAGTCGCAGTAATCAGAATTTTGGTGACTATTCACGTAGGCAACCACCGTAACTTATTGATAACGCAAATGGTTGAGTATCAAAGCGGACTCACATTTCCCCAAAATCACTTATTTTTCAATAGCTTGGCAGGCTCCAGCCTCCGAAAACCGGCAAACCAGGAGCTCCATCCTCATCCGATTTTCCGCTGCTTTTTGCACTGCCTTTGTAGCATCCGCCAAGCCGTCTTCGCCGTCGACGATCACCAGAACTGCCGGCCCCGCTCCGCTTAACGCCGCACCGAGAATTCCATGCGATCCCACCAGCGGCAGCAGAATCGGCAGCAACGGAGTGATCGGCGCGCGATACGGCTGATGAATTCGATCCCTCATCGCCAGCCGCAACAGATCCGCTCGCCCCTGCGCGAACGCGAGCGCGAGCACGGCCACCGATTGCAGGTTCGCCACCACATCTTCAAGCGGATATTTAGCCGGCAACACCGCGCGCGCTTTGCTGGTGGAGAGCGGCTCCTCCGGCAGCGCGACGATCGCCCGCCACTCCGCAGGAGGATCCGCTCGCGCCACGCGTACCTTTGTTCCCTCGCAAACCGCCGTCACAAATCCGCCCAGCCAGCACGCCGCCACGTTGTCCGGATGCCCTTCGAGCTTGTACGCCTCTTCGAGAACTCGCTCACTATCCCAGCCCAGTTCCCCAAAGTGCACCGCCAGCGCAATGGCCGCCAGCCGCGCGGCAGCCGACGAGCCGCATCCCATCCCCAGCGGAATCCCGTTCGCCATCCGGATCGCCAGCGGAACGATCGCCCGCTCGTGATCGCGCATGAGTTGCTGGTACGTATCGAGAATCAGGTTGTCTTCGAACCGGGCGCAGCGGTCAACATTGCGGCCGCTGGCTGTGACTGAGAACTCCTGCGCCGGCGCAGCCTCAATCTCCAGAAAACAATCCAGTGCGACGGCAACCGCGTCGAATCCCGGTCCGAGGTTCGCCGAGGTTGCAGGCAAGCGGAGTCGAAGAGCGTCTGACTTACCCAAATCGATCGTTTGGCCGCTCATCCCACCTCGCCCTCGATCGCCGCCAGCACTGCCTCCGGCGTTGCATCCACGGTGATCGCGTCCCGCCGCAGCGCTTCAATCGCTGCCTCCGACCCCTGCTTCTCCTCATCGGTCAGCAGCGTTCCGCGATGGAAGTCGATCGTATAGTCCGCGTCTTTCAGCGTATGGCCGGTCAGCACCAGCACCACCGTCTCGCCCGAGCGGATCACGCCCTGCGCGCGCAGCTTCTTCAGCCCGGCCAACGTCACCGCCGACGCCGGCTCGCAGCCCAGCCCTTCCGCGCCAATCTCAGCTTTGGCAATCGCGATCTCCGCTTCGCTCACATCCAGGCACCAACCGCCGCTCTCCTGAATCACGCGCGCCGACTTGCGCCACGATGCCGGATTCCCAATGCGAATGGCCGTCGCTCGTGTGTGCGCTTCCATCGGCTCCAGCACCGCCCCGTGATTCAACCTCAAACTTCGCACCAGCGGATTGGCCCCCGCCGCCTGAATCACGCTGATCTTCGGCAGTCGCGCCACCAATCCCAGCTCGCGCATCTCGCGGAATCCCTTGCCCAGCGCCGAGCTGTTCCCCAAATTGCCTCCCGGAACGATCATGTGGTCGGGCACATTCCAGTCCATCGCCTCCGCAATTTCGATCGCCGGCGTCTTCTGCCCCTCAAGCCGGTACGGATTCACCGAGTTCAGCAGGTAGATCGGCGCCTTCCTCACAATCTGCGTCAGCAGGCGCAGGCAGCCATCGAAGTCGGCTCTCACCTGGCAAGTCACCGCGCCGTAGTCCATTGCCTGCGACAGCTTGCCCCACGCAATCTTTCCCTCGGGAATCAAAACCAGGCTGCGCATTCCCGCGCGCGCTGCATAGGCCGCCATCGAAGCCGACGTATTCCCCGTCGACGCGCACGCAACCCAGGTGAAACCCCGCTCCCGCGCCACGCTCAGCGCCGCCGTCATGCCTGTGTCCTTGAACGAGCCTGACGGATTCATTCCCTGATGTTTGGCAAAGAGCTGATCGACTCCCAAAGCCTTCGCCGCGCGCGGCAGGTGATACAGCGGCGCATTCCCCTCGCGCAGCGACACCGCGTTTCCGAAGCTATCCAGAATCGGCAGCAACTCGCGGAATCGCCACACGCCCGATTGATCCAGCGCCTCGCCTGAGCAGCGCCGCTCCCGCCACAGCCATTTCAGCGCGCCTGGATTCGGCCGGTCGTTCCCGCCGCGCTGGTTCCAGCCGGGATACTCGACCTCAAACAGGTCGCCGCAATTCGCGCAGCGAAAGTCCGGCTGCGCCTCCGTGCCCGCAATCCGGCTTCCGCATCCAAAACAGCGTAACTGGTGCAGATTGTCGTTCATATCTAGGTGTTAGCCTAGCAGGTGTACGGCGATTCCCGCTGTGGATGGGAGGTCGATCGCGCCGATGTCGAAGCATTTTCTTACTGCTCTTTTCGCGTTCCTGTTCCTCGCGCCGCTCAGCGCCCAGGCGCCTCTCCGCGTAGCTGCGGCCGCCGATCTCGAGCCGGTCCTTCCGCCCATCCTCGATCAATTTCAGCGCGCCACTGGCATTCACGCTGATGCCACCTACCAGTCCTCCGCGACGCTCACCACGCAAATCGAAAACGGCGCTCCCTTCGACGTCTTTCTCTCCGCCGACCTCAGTTTTCCCAAGCGCCTCATCGACGACGGCCTCGCCGACGCTGCCGGCTCCGCGGATTCCTCCAATCCCATCACCTACGCGCGAGGAACGCTCGTCCTCTGGGCGCGGAAAGACTCCAATCTGCCCTTTCCCTCGCTCGATCTGCTGCGCTCGCCCGCCCTCAAGCGCCTCGCCATCGCCAATCCCGACCGCGCACCCTACGGCCGCGCCGCGGTCGCCGCGCTCAAGAGCCTCAAACTCTACGACACGCTCAAGCCGCGCCTCGTCACCGCCGAGAATATTGCTCAGGCCGCGCAGTTCGTCGACTCCGCCAACGCCGATGCCGGCCTCATCTCGCTCACTTCCGCGCTCACGCCACGCCTCTCGGCTGGCGGCTCATATTTCGTCATTCCTCGCGACCTCTACCCGCCCATCGAGCAGGGCGCCGTCATCGTCAGCAACACCAAACAGCGCGCTGCCGCCCACAAACTCCTCGACTTTCTCCTCTCGCCGCCGGTGCAGGCTGAACTCGCTAAATCCGGCCTCACGCCGGTCAAGTGAGCGCAATGGACTGGCAAGCATTCGCCCTCAGCCTTCGTCTCGCCACGGTCACCACCGCGATTCTTCTCGCCATCGCGGTGCCTCTCGCGGCGCTCATCGTGCTCGGCCGCGGCCGCTGGCTCGCCGCCGTTGAAGCTCTCGCCACCCTGCCCATGGTTTTGCCGCCAACCGTCCTCGGCTTCTTTCTGCTCGTCCTGCTTGGGCCCCGCACAGCCTTTGGCCGCGGCATTGCCGCCCTGCTCGGTCATCCGCTTGCATTCTCCTTCGACGGCCTCGTCGTCGGCTCCGTCATCTACAGCCTCCCCTTCGCCGTGCAGCCTCTCGTCGCAGGCTTCGCCTCGGTCGACTCCGCCCTCGTCGACGCTGCGCGCCTTCTCGGCGCAGGCCCGGTGCGCCTCGTATCCAGCATTCTCATCCCTCTTGCGCGCCGCTCGCTTCTCGCCGCCGTCGTGCTCAGCTTTCTCCACACCATCGGCGAGTTCGGCGTCGTCCTCATGCTCGGCGGCGACATTCCCGGCGCAACGCGCACGCTCTCCATCGTTCTCTATGATCAGGTCGAAAACTTCGACTACGCCGCCGCCGGCCACACCGCTCTTTTGCTCCTGGGCTTGAGTGCTTTGGCTCTCGTTGCCGTCTACGTCACCAGCCAGAAACGCGGGGGTGCGCGCCGTGCTTAAGTTTTCGCTCGATGCGCGCCGCGGCAGCTTCCACCTTCATGTGGAATGTACCTTCGCCTCCGATTGGACCGTCGTCTTCGGCCCGTCAGGCGCAGGCAAGAGCACATTGCTTCGCCTGCTCGCTGGCCTCGATCACCCGATCCACGGCCGCATCGCCCTCGACGGTCGCGCGCTCACCGAAACTGCCATCGCGCTCCGCCTGCCACCAGGCCATCGCCAAACTTCGCTTGTCTCGCAGCAGCCCGCGCTCTTTCCTCACCTTACCGTTGCCGCCAACGTGGCCTACGGTCTGCGCAGCCCCAAATACTCGGGGATTGATCGCGCTGCCCGCGCGCGCCGCGTCGACGAAATGTTGGATCTTGTTGGCGCAACCGACCTCGCCGCTCGCCGCCCGCAGGATCTCTCCGGTGGCCAGGCGCAGCGAGTCGCTCTGGCTCGCGCGCTCGCGCCCGCTCCACGTCTGCTTCTTCTCGATGAGCCTTTTTCCGCCCTCGACGGTGTCGCCAGCGACGCGCTGCTTGTCCGCCTGCAAACTTGGCTGCGCGTCAATCAAGTACAAACCGTCGTGGCCACGCACGACGCCACCGACGCGCTCGCCACCGCTGCTGAAGTTCTGCTTCTCCGCGACGGCCGCCTCACCGCCCTCGGCCCGGCCGCCGAGGTCCTTGCCTCGGAGCGCGATCGTCTCCTCAGCCGCCTGCAAGCCCCACAAGGCTGATCCCGCACCTTCTCACTTCGCCGCAATCACCAGCAGCGTCGCATCGTCCTGAAAGTGCGCCTCGCAGAATTCTGTCACCTGGTTGAGCAGCGTGTCACTCATCTCCGCCGCCGTGCGCTTGCTCTCTTTGAGCGCGGCCCCGGCCAGCTTCTCCTCGCCAAATTCCACTTCGTCCGCGCCGCTCGCTTCGGTAATGCCGTCGGTCACAAGCAGCAGCCGGTCGCCCGCACGAAACTCAATCTTCGCGTTCTCGTATTCCCACGTTGGAAACACGCCCAGCACCGCGCCGCCATGCTCCAGCGCTCGGGTACTTCCTTGCGAGACGAGAATCGGGTAAAGGTGTCCGGCGTTACAGTATTCGAGCGTTCGCTTCTCGCCGTCCAGCACTCCATAAAGAAACGTCACGAATTTTCCTGTCGCAAGGTTTTCGCAAAGCAGGCTGTTCACCTTCGTGCACACCTGCGCCGGGCTCTCGGCGCTGCCCGCGTAGGCGCGCACGGCCGCCTGCACGTTGGCCATCAGCAGCGCTGCCGACACGCCCTTCCCCACAACATCCGCAATACAAATGCCAAGCCTGCTTCCGTCCAGCTTGAACACGTCGTAGTAGTCGCCGCTCACCGTGCGCGCCGGCCGCCATGCTCCCGCCACTTCGAATCCCGCGAGTTGCGGAATCTCCTTGGGCAACAGCGACTGTTGAATCTCCCGGGCACGCTGCAGTTCTTCTTCCTGCTTTTCCAGTTGCGCGGCTCCCTGCTTTACCGACCGTTCCAGTTCCTGGTTGCGCTGTTCCAGCCGATCCTTCGTTGTTTGGTGCAGAAACGAGACAAAACCGAAGACGAAGGTGACCAGAAACGGAAATTTCCATCCCGTGAGAAGCAGATGAGAAAGCGTCTGCGGACTCGGCGGAGAAACGAACCACACAATTGCGGTCGAAATCAGGTATACCGGGACCGTCAATGCAAGGAGGGTCGGCAAAAAGATCAGCCAGTTGAATGGAAACGGCCTTCCCGAAAAGAGGAACTCCACCTGATCGATTCCAAACGAGAGGAGATTTCCGATGCAGAGTGTGTACAACAAAACCGTGTATGGATTGATCGGCAGGCCAATCGCCCAGAAAATCGCGCCGAGAACAGCGGAAATGACGATATAAACAATCTGCTGCCGAATCAAGCGCACTAGAGAAGGAAAAGCCAGTCGCATACCAGTACGCTCTCTCCGATCTTATTGGGGAATCACAAGGATTCTACGCCAAAGCGGTTTTTTGCGCTGCGGCGCGCAGGTGCTGTGTTCTACGCGAACCCCACCATCATCGGCTCCATCTCCAGCCGGATCCCGAACCGCGCTTCCACCGCCGCTCGAATCTTCTCCGCCAACGCCAGAATCTCTTTCGCCGTCGCGCCATTCCGATTAATCAGCGCCAGCGTGTGCCGCGACGAAATCCCCGCCGCGCCCATCGTGTATCCTTTGGCGAATCCTGCCTGCTCAATCAGCCACGCCGCGGGAATCTTCACCAGTCCATCGTCCACGAGAAAAACTCGAACCGGAACTCCAGCGCTCTCCGCGTATTCCCGCACGCGCTCCGCTACTTCCTCTGTGACTGCGGGATTCTTGAAGAAACTTCCCGCGCTGCGGCAGTCTGGATCGCCATCCACCAGCAACATTCCCTTGCTCCGCCGGATGCTCCGCACCGCCGCCGCAACATCTGCCAGCGTCGGCGCCGTCGCCCAGCCCGCGAAGTGCGCCTTCAGATCTTGGTACGCGATTTGCGGCACGCCATTTTGTCGCAGTCGATAGTCAACGCGCGTCACAATGAATCTCCCGCGATCGCTCGAGTTGAATCGGCTGCGCCGATACTTGAACCCGCACTCCACATTCGACAGCTCCACAAACTCGCGCGTCGTCAAATCAAACGCCCGCACCCGCTCGATGACCGACGCCACCTCCTGCCCGTACGCGCCCACGTTCTGCACCGGCGTTCCGCCCACCGTTCCCGGAATCCCTGCCAGGCACTCGATCCCCGCGCATTCCAACGCAACGGCCCTACAGACAAATTCGTCCCAATTCTCGCCCGCGCCGACATGAAACAGCTCCCCATCCCGTTCGATTCCCTTCAGGCCAACGTGCAGCACCAGCCCCGCAAATCCCTCATCGGCGACGAGCAGATCGCTGCCGCCGCCCAGCACAAACAGCGGCACGCCCCGCTCGCGCGCCCAATCGCTCGCCTCCGCAATCTGCCCCTCGCTCGCCGCGTCCGCAAGCCACCGCGCCGGCCCGCCAATGCCAAAGGTCGTGTAACCCGCAAGCGAAATGTTCTCGAGAATCTTCAAACGTCCAGACTACAGGAAGATGCGCAATTCTCGAATCCTGCGTCTAATCTTTCTGTATACTGCATTCGATCGTTTGAGGGAGCGTCTTTATGCGCTGCGCTCTTTTGCGGCTTTCGCCGCTTGTCCTTTGCCTGGTTTCCGCCGCTGCACTTGCCGCCCAGACTTCCAGTTCATCATCCGGGGAAGCCGGTTTGGGCCTCGGGCAAGCCAGTTCCGGACAAACCGGCCCGGCCGTCATCAACCTGGCCCCAGACCCCGACAGTGGCATGACCGGACACGTCGATGGCCTTTTCATCCCGCTCGTCACCGGCCAGCCATTTCACGCCAAAATCGCGGTCCAGATCCACCGCCAACTGCCCGATGGCACCGTGGTCGATCAAAAATATTACACTCTCGTCGCGCGCGACAGCACAGGACGCACACACCGCGAAGCTCGCGACCTGATCCCAGCCGACTCCGACCTTGATCCGCCCCTCATCCGCACCATTGTCTACGATCCCAAGACCTCGCTGATCACAAACTGCTACCCCGAACAGCGCGTCTGCCGTCAAATGACCTTCGATCCCACGCAGCATCCCGTCGACGAGCCCGTGGGCCCGTCCAGCGACGGCAAATTCGTCCTCACCCGCGAGGACCTCGGCAAAAAGACAATTGACGGCCTTGAAGTCACCGGAACGCGCGAGACGCGCACCTTCAATCCCGGCGCATTCGGCAACGACAAGCCTGTCGTTGTCACCAAGGAGATCTGGTACTCGCCTCAGTTGCAATTCAACCTTTCCGTCACCCGCCTCGACCCACGCAACGGCACGCAAAAGTTGGATGTGACCGACCTCAAGTTGGGCGAGCCGGGGCCGGAATGGTTTGCCATGCCCGACGGTTATCGCCTTGTCTCGGGTCGCGGCGTCATGCATCCCGTCTATCCCGCGGAACTGGAGCCGCTGATTGAGAAACAAGTCTCCGGAATGTCGCCCGACGAGCTCAACACCGCGCTCGCGCCTGTCGAAGCCGCCATCGGCGCACTGGCCAAGGCGCATGCGGCCGCCTCGCCCAAAGACGATAGCCAGGCCTTCGCCGGCCAGTTGCGCACGCGGCTCTCGTCCACTCTGCGCATGATCCAACAGATGGATTTTTCGCACGGACCACAAGTTGCCGATGCGGATCTGCGCATGAACGAAACATTTCGCGAGGTGGTCACCTCGCCCTGCGTCGACAAGCCTGAGTTCGGCGATCCACCCTCGGCTCCCAGCAGCGCCGATGGCCTCCGCGAGGAACAAACCGCGTGGTTCGCGTTGCGGGGCGCCTGGGTTACGTTTCTCTCAAAGCTTTTCCCGAACAACGACCCCGCAACTCTTGGCTTGACGATCACCAACGAACGTGACTCCGAGCTTCGCCGCGATCTGAACATCGAGCGCAATCGCGGCTGCACCCCCGAGGAGTCCATCGAGCCGCTGCTGGTCCGCTTCGTCACCGGGATGTCGGCCGATCAGCTCGACGCCGCCGTCAAGCCGGTCGATGCGGCCATCCGCGCCTACGCCAAAGCCCACGCCGAATCCCAGCGCGGCAGTCTGAACGAGAACTTCGTGCGCATGACCCAGCAGCAGTTGGCGTCCGATCTGAACATGAGGCAGCACAACTCCGCATTCCCTCAGAATCAGTTCCAGGGCGCAGATCTGCGTCTCAATCTGGCCTTTCGCGCCGTAATCTCTTCACCCTGCCTTAGCAAATCCATCCCCGGCGATCCGCCAGACGCTCCAGTAAGTGAGGAGAAACTGCGCGCTGAAGAACAGGCGTGGATTGGGATGCGCGACGCCTGGACCACATTCCTGGCGTCCGTCTTTCCCGGCGCCAGCCAGGCCTCCCTGGGTGCCATGCTCACGCAACAACGCACGGGTCAGCTGGAGCAAATTCAGAACATCGAGCGCAACCGAGGTTGCGTCCCCGAGGAATCCATCGAGCCGCTGCTTGCTCAGTACGTTGCAGGCCTGACCGCGGATCAGCTCGACGCCGCCGCCAAGCCGGTCGACGCCGCAATTCGCGCCTATGGCGCAGCTCATGCAGAGTCGGCCCCCAATGATCAGAACGACAACTTCGTGCGCATGACCCAGCAGCAGCTCGCCTTCGAGCTGAGCGCGCAACAGCACAACCGTGTGCCCAATCAAGACGAATTTGAGGAGGCCGATCTGCGCCTCAACCAAGCCTTCCGCGCCGTCATCTCGTCGCCCTGCCTCACGAAAACCATCCCCGGCGACCCGCCCAACGCGCCTGTGAGCGAAGAAAAGCTGCGTGCCGAGGAGCGCGCCTGGATCGCGATGCGCGACGCCTGGACCGCGTTTATGGCCGCCGTTTTTCCCAATGGCGGCAATCAGGCGGCTTTTGCCACGATGCTCACCCAGCAGCGCACCGGTGAGCTGCAGCAGATCCAGAACATCGAGCGAAACCGCGGCTGCGCACCTCCGGAGTAAACCTCGTTCGTGGGTGCGTGGGTGCCCCAGGTCTCGATTTTGAGACCTGGGATACCACAATCGATGATCCTCCTGATTCACGGGTTCGGAGACCTAGTAGAATAGCTGTAGGCAGCTTCTCCTGCCGGAGGCGAACATGTATCCAGAATTGATGGTGATTCCCATGCGCGAGGAACTGGTGCACGCCGGAATCACGGAAACCCGGACCGCCGAAGAAGTGGACGCGGCACTGGCGGAGCCCGGAACCACTCTCGTCGTCGTCAACTCCATCTGCGGCTGTGCGGCAGGCAAGGCGCGCCCCGGCATCCGCCTCGCTCTCTCGAACACGACCAACCAGCCCGATCGCAAGATCACTGTCTTCGCCGGCCAGGATCGCGAGGCCACCGATCGCGCCCGCACCTACTTCGAGGGCTATCCGCCCAGTTCGCCCGCCATCGCCATTTTGCGCGACGGCAAGCTCGTCTACCTGATGCAGCGCTCCGTCATCGAGCAGTCCACCGCTCAGCACATCGCCTCTGAGCTCATGCGCGCCTTCGACGAATTCTGCGCCAAAACCACCGCGTAGAGCCCCTCAAAAAAGAACTCCGCAACAAAAACGGCCTCCCTTTGCAGGAGGCCGTCGCTTTCGCTTAAAATCTCTCCGCTCAGTCCGCTACCTGCGCCTTAGCCAGCTTTTGCACCTTGCTGTGCCCTACGGAATAGCCGAAGTAAATGATCAGCCCGAAGATCAGCCAGCCGATCATCACTTCCCACGTGATCGCCGCCAATCGCGACATGAGGAAAATCGCCGAGCCGATTCCCAGAATCGGCACCAGCGGCACCAGCGGCGTCTTGAAGGGCCGATGCAGCTCGGGATGCCGCACGCGCAGCACCCAGACCCCGGCGCACACGATCGTGAACGCCAGCAGCGTCCCGATGTTCACCAGGTCCGCGAGCCTGCCGATGGGCAGAAACGCGGGAAACAGCGCCGCAAAAATTCCGAACACGATCGTCGTGATCCACGGCGTGCGGAACCTGGGATGAATCGCCGAGGCCCACTTCCACAGCAGCCCGTCCTTTGACATCGAGTAAAAGACGCGCGTCTGCCCCAGCAACATCACCAGCATCACCGTGGCCAGGCCGAAGACCGCGCCGATCTTCACCAGCAGCGCGCCCCAGCTTACGCCCGTCGCGTCGATGCCCAGAGCCACGGGAGCACCAACGTTCAGCCTCGTGTAACTCACCAGGCCGGTGAGAACCAGCGAAACCAGAATGTATAGAATTGTGCAGATGGCCAGCGAACCGAGAATGCCGATGGGCATATCCCGCTGCGGCTTCTTCGCCTCCTGCGCCGCCGTCGACACCGCGTCGAATCCAATGTAGGCGAAGAAAATCCGCGACGCGCCCTTCGAAATACCGCCCCACCCGAAGTTGCCGTTCGCGTCCTTCGGCGGAACGAAAGGATGCCAATTCGTCCTTGCCAGCCCCGGATGACGAATCAGGAAGTAGCCGCCAACCACCAGAAAAATCGCCACCACGCTCAGCTTGATAAACACAATCCCCGAGTTGAAGTTCGCCGACTCCTTGATTCCGATCACCAAAATCACCGTGATCAACATGACAATCGCCATGGCAACTAGATTGATCGCCGCGGTCACATGAGGCAGCCCGGCATCGCTCACCCCCGGCGGCAGCGACATCACCGGCCCCCACTGATTCTGATAAAGGACCAGTTGCGTTCCCGTCGATGCCGTCAATTGCGGCGGAATTTGAATACCGAACTGCTGCAGCAGACTCGTGAAATATCCCGACCAGCCGGATGCCACCGTGGACGCGCCGAATGCGTACTCCAGCACCAGGTCCCAGCCGATGATCCACGCCACAAATTCGCCCAGCGTCGCATAGCCGTACGTATACGCCGACCCGGCGATTGGAATAATGGAAGCGAACTCGGCGTAGCAAAGCCCGGCAAAAGCGCAGGTGATGCCCGCCAGCACAAAGCTCAGCGCTACGGCCGGTCCCGCGTAGAGCGCCGCGGCCTGGCCCGTCAGCACAAAAATGCCCGCGCCGATCACCGCCCCAATGCCCAGCGTCACCAGGTTCACGGCCCCCAGCGAGCGCTTCAGCGTGTGCTCGCCTTGCTCGCCTGCCTCCATCGAGAGCATCGACATGGGTTTAACGCGCAGCAGATTGGAGATCAATGAGCGGCTTCCTCCCCGGCGTATGAATGGATCGAGACAGCGAAGCTGAAACAGAATCTCTCCGCCGGAACTCGTTACGCAATCATACGATACAGCACCGGCCAGTCCGCGCAACACCTGGCGCAGGCCGACTTTTCAGGACTAACCGCTCATGAGAATTGTCTCGTTCTCAGACAGGCGATGTCTCGATTTCAGCCAGAGATTGCCTCGTCCCCGGTCAGATTCGCCTAGAATCGGCACAGCGGCACTGGCGCAAATCCAGACAGCCCTGCCTCGTTTTCAGACACTCGCGATTCGCCACTTACCCCAGCGCGGCCACCCACCGCCGAAACTCGCCCGCCGGATCCGCTGCGCGAAAAATCGCTGCGGAAACTCCGACGACACTCGCTCCCGCCGCCAGAATCTCTGGAGCCGTTTCGAACGTCACTCCTCCCACGGCCACGAGCACCGCATTCGGTCCAGACTGATCGCGCAACCGGCGCACTCCCGCCGCACCGATTGGCGCCTTCGCCGTCTGCTTTGTTGTCGTGGGAAAAATCGGACCGATCGACAAATAATCCGCCGGCTCCTTCAGAATTCCCGGAACGAGTGCTTCGCTCCCACCAAACGTGCCCACGATCTTGCTCGGCCCCAGCAGTCGCCGCGCTTCGGCGGGCGTCGCGTCCCCCGCATCCACGTGCACGCCGTCAAATCCGGCCCGCTCCACCAAATCAGCCCGGTCGTCAAGAACCAGCTTCGTCGTTCCCGCAGGCAGCGCCGCGCGAAGAATCGCCGCATCCCCCAGCAATTCGGCGTCGCTTCCCGCCTTGTTCCTATACTCGAGCAGCGTCACGCCGGCTTCGGCCAGCTCGCCGGCTAATCGCCGCAAAAACTCCGCCCGCCCAACCTCCGGAAACACTCCGGAGTCAAGAATCGGATAAACCTTCGGAAAGAAAAAGGGCATGCATCAAGACTAGCCCCGAGAGGCGAGGAATCAGAAACAGGCAACTCCAAGCCGCGCGTCAGACTCACCGCGAGCCCGCCCGTCCCTGTTCGCTGCTCCCTCGCTCCCTTGCTACCTCGCTCCCTATTTTTCTCACATCTCGTCCGCCGACGGCCCGTACACTCCCGGCACCTTCGCGCCCATCAGGCGCAGATACACCGTCAATTGCCCGCGATGGTGAATCATGTGGTTCAAAACGGTCTCGCGGAACACCTCGTACTTCGGCGCGTCGATCCAGGCCTTCCCGCCGAACACAAACTTCCAATTCCGGTCCCACTTGTCGCCGGTCGTCCCCACCAGCGCCGCGCGCGTTTTAGGCAGTTCGCGGTCAAACTTTTCCAGCAGCGCTGCTTTGTTCGCCGGCACCCACGGATCCCACTTGTGGTCCGCTGCAAACTCCAGCTTATCCATGGTCAGCGTGTGGTTCCCCCAGTCACCCACGAAATCGGTCAGATGGCCCGCGAGCCGACCCAGACTCATCGACTTGGGATGAGGTTTGAAGTTGAAATCGGCATCGGCCGGGATCGCGTCGAGCATCTTCCGCGTCTTCGCCGTCTCTCGATCGAACTCAACAATCAGTGCTTTCTGTGCGTCCATTCGTGCAACCTCCTCATTGCCCACACAGCATAGCCGATTTCTGCACGAAAAGGCGAATAAAAAGCGATAATCTTTTCCGCAGGGATGCCTCTAGCCGTGGCAGCTCGCGTACCGCCTATCCCCATCGCTGCAAACTTTCTACCTATTTGAAATCAGAGATTTGCCGGCACAAATGGATGAACCAACTAGCTCGCCAGCCTACGCCGGCTGCTTCTCCGCCTCGGCCCGAGCGGTCAGAAACCGCTCCACATACCCCGTATCGAAATCGCCCGCCCGGAACTCCGCATCCTGAAAGATCTTCTCGTGCAGCGAGATCGACGTATCGATCCCCTGCACAATGAACTGGCACAGCGCCCGCTCAATCTTTGCCATCGCCTCCGCGCGGTCCACGCCGTGCGCAATCAGCTTGGCGATCAGCGAGTCGTAATACGGCGGAATCACTCCCTCGGCATAAAGCGCCGTGTCCACGCGAATTCCGTTCCCGCCCGGCACGTTGAATGCCGTAATTTTTCCCGCCGATGGCGTGAACCGAACGGGATGCTCCGCGTTGATCCGGCACTCGATCGCATGACCACGTATCTCCAGCTTCGCCGGCAGAATCGCATCCAGCCGCTCGCCGGCCGCAATCCGCAACTGCGCCTTCACAAGGTCCACGCCCGTGATCGCCTCCGTCACCGGATGCTCAACCTGGATGCGCGTGTTCATTTCGATGAAGTACAGGTGATGACTCGCGTCCATCAGGAACTCCACCGTCCCCGCATTCTGGTAGCCGATCTCGCCCATGCATTTGCAGAGCGTCCGGCCTACCTCTTCGCGCATCTTCGGCGTTACCTGCAGGCTTGGCGCCTCTTCGATCAGCTTCTGGTGCCGCCGCTGAATCGAACACTCACGCTCAAACAGCGAGGCCACGTTGCCATGCTCGTCGGCCAGCATCTGGAACTCGATGTGCCGCGGCTGCTCGATGTACTTCTCCATGTAAAGCTCGCCGTTGCCGAACGCGTTCGCGGCCTCGGTAAATGCCGCATGAAACAGGTTGGGCAAATCCTCGGCATCGCGCACAATCCTCATTCCGCGCCCGCCGCCGCCCGCTTTAGCTTTCAAAATAACCGGGTAGCCCACTTTTCGGGCCCACTCGCGCGCCTCTTCCGCCGTCGTCAGGATCCCGTCCGATCCCGGCAGAATCGGCACCTTGGCCCTCTTCATCGCCTGCCGCGCCTTTTCCTTCTCGCCCATCAGCCGCGTCACCTCCGGCGGCGGCCCAATGAACTTGATATTCGACGCGCGGCAAACCTCGGCAAAGTTGGCGTTCTCGCTCAGCAGTCCGTAACCCGGATGAATCGCCTCCACGTCGGCGATCTCCGCCGCTGAAATCACGGCCGGAACATTCAGGTAGCTGTCTGCCGCCCGCGGCGGCCCGATGCAAATCGCCTCGTCGGCAAAGCGCACGTGCAGCGAGTTGCGATCGGCCTCGCTGTACACGGCAACCGTGCGAATGCCCAGTTCCCGGCACGCGTTCAACACGCGTAGCGCGATCTCGCCTCGATTGGCAACCAGTACCTTACGAAACATCAAAGTCCTTAAGAGTCGGGCTAGCGGTGTGAATGTCGTTTTCCAAAAGTTCGCTGCAATTGATGCCTGTCATCCTGAGCGAAGTTCGGCGTGTTCCTCGCGCCGAACGAAGTCGAAGGATCTGCGGTTGTTTTTCTGCAGGGCTGAATCCACCACCGTTCTTCGCGGCGGTCTGCTCGCCGCTAACTCCGCTCCGCCCAGCTATGCTGGGCGGACTGCAAACAGCGGCTGGCCAAACTCGATGGCCTGCCCGTTCGAGACCAGGCATTTCACCACCTCGCCCGCCACATCCGATTCGATCTCGTTCATCAGCTTCATGGCCTCAATAATGCCGATCACCTGGCCTTTCTCCACGTGATCGCCCGGCGCGACAAACGCCGCGGCGCCGGGAGCCGGCGAGCCATAAAACGTGCCCACAATCGGCGACTTCACCATATGCAGCCCGGCCTCAGCATTTGCGGTCGGCTCTGCAGCAGCCCCCGATGACACCGATCCCGCCAGCGACACCGCGGCAGCCTGCGCCACACTCTGCGGCGCTGTCTGCAGCAGCCGCGCCAGGTCGCTCAACCCTGCTGGTGCGCTCTCCTGCGGATTGAATTTCAGACGGATCTTCAGGTCGCCGCGGTCCACATCGAACTCGGACACCCCGTGCGACTTCAAAAACTCAATCAGTTGCCGCAGATCCTCTATGTCTTGTTGCTTCATTCGTTCCTTCACTTCCACTTCCCTCAGCCGATGCAGCATTCAGTCGCGTTTCAGAGTTCAATCAGCGCTTTGGGCGCCGGTGTCAGCACCTGCCCTCCGCTGCGCGTCACCGCCACCATATCCTCAATGCGAATGCCGAACTTGCCTGCCAGATAAACGCCAGGCTCAATCGTGATCACCATACCCGGCTGCAACCGCGTCGCTTGTCCCGCGCCAATCCGCGGCTGCTCGTGAATCTCGAGGCCGACCCCGTGCCCGGTGGAGTGGGTAAACGCCTCAGCCAATCCCTCCCTGCGCAACACGCCCCGCGCGGCCTCGTCCACCTCCGCGCAGCTCACGCCCGCGGCCACGGCGTTCACCGCGTTCTCCTGCGCCTCCAGCACAGCCTCGTAGGTCCTCCGCTCCTCGGGCTTTGGCTTGCCCAGGAAGACCGTACGTGTCATATCCGAACAGTAACCCTTGTGGATTATACCGAAGTCGAGCGTCACGAACCCCCGCCGCGGCAGCGGCGCGCTGGTCGCGCGCCCGTGCGGCATCGCCGAGCGCAACCCCGACGCGACAATGGTCTCGAAGGACATTCCTTCGGCGCCCATCATCCGCGCCTGGTGTTCCAGTTCCGCCGCCACTTCAATCTCCGCAATTCCCGGCCGCAACACGGTCAGAATGTGCTCAAACAAGTTGCAACCAACCAAAGCCGCCGCCGCCATCAGCGCCAGCTCATCCCCATCCTTAATGCAGCGAAGCAATTCAACCAGCGGCGCAGGCACAGCCTGAAAGAAGCCGTTGCGCAAACGGCTCGGCAGCTCGCTCTTCCATCGCGCCAGCTCCGCCACCGTTGTTCTCGCCGGGTCGAATCCCGCCATTGCGACGCCCGGCTGCGCGGCCAGCCATTGCGTCGCCGCCACCGCGGGCGACCCCGACGCAATCTGCACCTGCGCCGCACTCACCTCTTCCGCGGCCTGCGCCGTATAGCGCCCATCCGTGAACAGGCGAGCAGTCCTGCGCGTCACGGCCAGCGCCGCGCTCGAGCCGGTGAATCCGCAAAGATAGCGAACGTCTGGAGGGTGTGTGACGAGAAGTCCGGGAAGCCCGGCGCGAGTCAGCCTGCGGCGCAGCGCGCCCATGCGGCGGAAGTGGTCCACGCGCTCAGTTTTATCACGGCGGGCACAGGACGGAACCCTCAGCCGGTCACTTCACTCTTCGAATTCAGGCCTTCGTGCCTGCAAAAGCGTCTCCGCAGCATCAGCTTTGGCTATCGAAGAGTTACTGACGGATTGGCGACCATCGGCCCAGAGATCAGATGGCTTATACTCTCGACAAACGAAGGGCGGACGGATGAGGTTGCGGAATACTACCGTCGTGTTAGCCTCCGGGGTGCTCTTAGGCGCTCTTGCGCACGCAGCGGCGCAAGGATCCCCCTCGCAATCTGAACCGAAGAGCGGGCCCGCGCAGCAGACGGAAATTCCCCAATTGCAGTCTCCTACCGGGCAGTTCGGCATAGGACGTGTTGGCTACGAGTGGACCGATGGATCGCGCTCCGAAGGCCATTCGGTTGACCCTCAGGCCCGTCGCGACTTGATGGTCTATCTCTGGTACCCCTCGCCGAAGGGAAGGGCAGGAGAGTTGGGAGAGTACCTGCCCGGTGCGAAACGGATGGACGCAGACGCCGCTGTCCTCCCTGTAATGCGGGAAGAGTTTGAAGGCAGCTGGCCGTTCATCGTTTCAGGAGCGATCTCTTCTCTTGCGGTCGAGAATGCACCCGTCGCGGGATCTCACAAGAAGTTCCCTGTGGTGATCCTTGCTCACGGTGTTGGAGGAACGTCCTTCGAATATACGTCGCTGATCGGAGACCTTGTAAGTCGTGGATATGTTGTCGCAGCCATCGAAAATACCTACGTAGCGGCGGCAGTGGCGTTTCCGGACGGACGAATTATCCCGTCGTATCACGAACCGGAGCCGCCCAACCTTTCGCCCGATCAGCGATTCCAGCGAATGATGAAGAGCGCGGGGCTGGAGATCGACACAGGTGCGAGGGACATAGTGTTTGTGCTTAATCAGCTCACCGAGCTGAACGATCGAAATATAAATACATTTGTCCTCAGGAAGAGACTCGATCTGAATCGTGTCGCCGCGATGGGGCATTCGGCGGGCGGAGCAAATGCCACGCTCGCCTGCCAGATGGATGCCCGATTCAAAGCCTGCCTAAGCCTTGACGGTCAGATACCACCCGTTGCGGTGTTTCCAGAGGATCCGGATGGAAAGTGGTTCACGCAGCCCGTTCTTCTTCTCGAAGTGGATCATAACGGCGGCCGTTGGATGGGATTCAACGTTGCGCAGAACGATGCGTACCTCAAGAAAAAGGAAGATCAACTGAGCCGCTGCCCTGCGGGCAGCTATGACGTGGTATTGAAATCGCCAGGGCTGGTTCACGGAAGCTTCAGCGACTATCCCCTTCTGGCAGCGATGGGCCGTTCAGCGGAAACGAAAGATGCTCTTCACAATTTGAGCCTGACCGAGTCGTACATTGCCGCTTTCCTCGATCAGAACCTGAAACATGTAAGTTCGCCATTGCTCGATGTCCAATCGAATCATTCCGAAGCGATCGTAAAACAGTACGGTCACTGATCCTGGGTGGTCCGAAGGCCGAACTGTCTTTCGATCGTTGCCGGATAACCGGCCAACCGGAATTCACCAGTTGATAAACATTCGCGCTCGCCTTCGGCACGGATCAGGCCGCGCACATCCCTGCACCGCCAGCGGCAGCATGAGTCGGACCCAGCACCTGATTTGGCACGAATCCAACAAGCGCCGCACGGTGGGCGATCAAGATTTGCGAACTTGACGAAGTTTACGAGCGATGCGATGTTGGGCGCAGGAGACATGACAATGTTCGACCCCGCCTTGACCCAGACGATGCAGATCGGGATCGTCGTGCGCGACTTGGACGCCACGATGAGGAAATATGTCGACGATTACGGGATCGGTCCGTGGAAGATCTACGAATTTAACCCCGGCAACGCGAAGGACCTGCGCGAATACGGCCAGCCGGTCCAGCGCTCCTGGCGCCTGGCGGTCGCTATGGTCGGCCAACTGCAGTGGGAACTGATCGAGCCGCTCGACAACGAGAGCATCTACGCACGTTTCCTTGCCGAGAAAGGCGGGGGCGTGCACCACATCGCCGTCGCTGCCCAAAGCTTCGACAAAATGCTGGCAATGGAGGCCAAACGAGGAACGGACTTGGTCCTCAGCGGCGAGTTCGAAGGCATCAAGGTTGCATACCTTGGCACCGAGCGCGATCTTGGGGTCATCCTCGAAATCTTCAGCGGCACACCTAACCTCAAAAAAGAGCCGGACGCGATTTAGAACAGGTACACTTTGAGGGCGAAACGCTGTTCCTGAAAGCTAAAGGCGTTTCCCACTTCTGGGACTTCGCGCAACGCTTATCAATTTCCGGTTCGCTCCTAGAATGCCGGTTAACTGGACGTGACTTGTAAATATTCGCACGCATGCGGCGCGGATCGAGCCGCGCATGCTCTTGCGCTGCCAGAAGCTGGATCGCTTTGCACGAGTTGAGAGGTTTCGTCGGACTCAGCAATCTGATTTTGTGGGAATCCAAGGAATGCCGCACCAACAAACTGAGGGCTGAAAGCTGACGGATGATAGCTAGTAGCTAGAGGCTCGAAGCTGCTTCGCGCTGCACCGGCTTCTTCTTGCCCGCGTCCACTTCGCCGCCCGCGTGCAGATCGCTCTGCCGGTCCATCCACTCGTCCAGCCGCGACCTCTTGAACCTCCAGCGATTGCCCAGCTTGAACGCCGGCACAAATCCATCCGAGGCGTATTTGTAGAGAGTGTCTGCGGAGATGCCAAGGTAATTCGAGGCCTGGCGAATGTCCATGACCTCGCGAATCTCAGGAACCAGAAGGTTGGAGCGGGCTGCAGCGTTGCGCATAATTGCCTTCCAAAAAGAGCAGGATGCAGAGCGGTATTCTTGCGGCAAAAGGTGCCGGTACTTCTGTATTTAACCCGACTTGATCGGTTCATTCAAGGAATTTCCGTAAGTTACAGGAATTTAAAGGAGTTTCGCCCGCCTCCACCCATTCGGCCCCCTGTGGAAAAACCCCATCCCGTTGTGCTCCCCGCACAGCTCCTACTCAACCTATAGCGCCCTTGAAGCAGATGGTCCGGCAAGTTTCGTACTCCCAATTTATGGCCTTTTTGTTCCTTGCTCCCTCACTCCCCCGGTACCCGCTCCCTCGCTCCCTTGTTCCCTGCTTTCTTGGTCCCTCGTTCCCTTGGTCTCTTGGTGCCTGCCTCTCTCACATTTCCTTCCGCCACCACGCCGTCTTCTCGTCGCTCAGAAACTTCGTCTTCTCCCCGCGAGACAAATGAAAGTCCAGCACATCGCCTTTCTGAAACGTGGAGCAGTCCGGCCAGCTCAAATCCTTTTCGAAATGCGTCTCCGCCTGGTGAACATCCACCAGCGTGATGTCAGCGGGAGTGCACTCCACCACATGCTGCGCATACATCCAGAAGGTGTAGCCGGAAGGCGGCTCGGGCGGCGTCTGGTTGGCGATCTTGGTCAACAGCAGGATGAGCACGAATTCGGCTGCGATAGCCGCAATCTTTTTCATAGCAAGCGAGCGCCTTCAGAACCGCGTGTCATCGAGGCCTCTTGTCGTTAAAACCGCCCACTCCACCCCAAACCCCTGCCTCGTCCGCGAGTCCGTGAGGTCAACTATAGCCAAGCCCAACGAAACAAACAGCCCTCTCCGCCCGCATCTGCCCACACACGCAAAAACGGCTTCCCTGGCTGGGAAGCCGTTCCAAATGCCTCGATTGATTGCACGCTCGGTCCAGCAGGCAGCTTCGCGGCAAAGTTTCGCAATCGATCGTTGCCGCGTCCTACTGCCGCCCCCCTCGTTCCCTTGCCCCTGTTTTTCTACTCCCTATTCCCTACTCCCTACTCCCTGCTTTTCAGTTCTGGTCGTCGCGGCGATGCAGCGTTGGCGGACCGTCCGTCGAGTCCCCGGAGTTGCTGCCGGTCTGTGCGCCAGTCGAATTTCCAGAGCTGCCCGAGCTACCCGTCCCGTCCGTCGTGCTCGCCCTGCGCAACGACGGCTTCGCGCCGCCCTTCGTGTCGACCAGCCGCCGCTTGTCTTCGATGCGTGCCAGCCGCGCCTTCACGTCTTCGAACTCCGACGTGGTCACCAGGTAATCCGGCCTGGCTGGAAGAATGCGCGCAATCTCTTCCTGTGTGTGCAGAATCCGGTCCGGCGTCTGCGGATGATCGCTGAACGCCTTCGCCACTAGCCCCGGCTTGCGCTTCTCCAGCGCCTGCACCTTCTCAAAGAAAGTGATGAACGCCTGCGGATCGTAGCCCGACCGGTACATATATTGCACGCCCAGGTAGTCGGCCTGCGCCTCAAAGTCGCGCGAGAATTGCAGGAACGTGATCGGAATCGCCAGTTGCGCCGCCTCGTAGATCCCGTATCCGGTCCAATCGTACGGGAGCATGATCATCAGCGGCACCATGCCGATCTGTGCGTAATTCAGCCGCGTCATCTCGCGCGCCGCGTGGTGCGCGCACACATGAGCCGTCTCGTGCGCCATCACGCCCGCCAGCTCCGCCTCTTCGTCCGCCGCCAGAATCAGCCCCGAGTTGACGTAGAAAAACCCGCCCGGCAGCGCCATGGCGTTGATCTCATCCGAATCGATCACCTTGATCGTGAACGGCACCTTGCAGTCGGAGTTCTTCACGATGTTCTGCCCGATGCGATTGATGTACTCGTCCACCACGGGATCGGTAATAAACTTCGTGCTCTTCTCGATCTCGTCGGCAAACTGCTTGCCCATCTTGATCTCGCCGTCGGTCGAGTACCAGTTGCCCAACCCGCGCTTGCCGATCTCCCGGTTGCCCACCGCGCTCACGTCTTCTTCGCTGCCCGGCTTCACCTTGATCATCTCGCTACCGGGATCGACCACCTTGTTGACATCCACTTGCGGCCCGGCGCAATCGCCGCCCACCGCCGTCGTGCCCGGCGCTGGATTGTCGGCTGTGCCTTTGTCGTTGGCCTTTTTCTTGTCCTTCTTATCGTCGCTCTTCGATGTCTCGCAGGGAGCCAACTGCGTGTTACTCGAAGTGTTCGCCGGTCCTTGACCCGCCGTCGTCCCCGCCCCGCCCGTACTGGTATTCGTCGCCGCTCCCTGATCCAAACTTTGATCCGGACTTTGCCCCGTCCCTTGCCCCGGCTGCTTCGCGGGCAGCGGCGCATCTCCGCCCACTGGCGCGGTGCCGGCAGCCGGCTGTGCTGGTTGCGATGTCGTCTGGCTCGCGGCCGGGCTCGCCTGCGCGCCGCTGTTGCTCGCCGCAGGCGTCGCTGCCGGAGCCTGCGCCGCAGGCGTGCTCGCCGAACCAGAAACGCTTGGGGAATTGCCCGTCGCAGGCGACGTCGATTGCGCCCAAACTCCAGCGGTCACGGCGATGGCCAAACCTGCCAGAACCGCCGCTCTCAACACCACGCGATCCGTTGCCTTCATGACCTCACCTCGACTTCAATGCACACCGGGCCCCTGCCCCGCTTCGCTCTATCGGTTAGACGCAAGTATGTGCCACTTTGGCAACAAAGGCAAAACCACATTTTTTCCCGTCCCCTCGCTGCCCCGCGTTTCGTCCCTTAACCCCTCAACCGACTCCCCACGTCCCGGGCCCGTCCTGAGCGAAGCCGACTGATTCCCCGTCTCCGCTGTTCGCTACCGGCTACAGGCTACTGGCTACTGGCCGTCCACCATCTGCCATCCACCCAGCAGGATGAGCTGGAAGCTAGGGGCCAGCGGCTAGAAGCTAGAAGCCCTGTTACCTTGGTCCCCTGCCTTTCTGTTCCCTTGCTCCCTGCCTTTCCAGTACATTGAAGAAAATAGGCCGGGGAGGCACTTTGCGGCTCAAGTTTCTGACAGCAGTCTGGTTTGCCGTCTGCGGAGCAGCGTTGCTTGCTGCCCAGGCGGCGCCTCCGTCTCCAAATCCCGCCCCCGCAGCTTCGCCCAAGCCGCACATTCGCCCCAAATCGGCCAGGCTCTCCGCGCCAGCGGTCGCACCAGCCATCTTCGACGCCACCAACCTCGGCTCGCCCATCTCCCTCGACAAAAACTGGCGCGTCGGCATCACATCCGACCTCAATGCATCCTCTCCAACCTTCGATGACTCCAAGTGGGCCGTCCGCGATGCCCAGCCCTCCATCGGCGAAGTCCCCGACGAGGACGCGAACGCGCCCACTCCCACCGCAAAGCCGTCCGCCGGAGCCTCCACTGCCCCAACACCGGCAGCCCCCGCTCGCCGCTACGCCTGGTTCCGGCTTCACGTCCAGCTCGCTCCCCATCACGGGCCGCTTGCGCTTCTCATCGAATTGCCCGTCACGCACGGCACCACCCTCGAAGTTGGCTCGCCGGGCCTCAGTCCTGAAGTCTTCGTCAACGGCAAACAGATCCAGCCTGAAGGTCCGCACGGCGACGTGCCCGAGGAATTCCAGCCCATCTCGCGCGTCTACAACCTGAATCTCGAGCCCTCCCAAACCTCCCTCACCCTGGTTGTGCGCGTCATTTACGCCGCATTCGGCAATGACGCCTACACAGGATTCTTCGCCACGCGCACGCTCTACCTCGGCAACCCCGTCGATATTCAGCGCGAGTTCAATCTCTGGTCCGATCGCATGCTCTTCGAGCGCTTGCCCGAGCTGATCTACTCCATCCTCCTCGTGGTACTCGCCGTCTTTCTCTTCGCGCTCTACTTCTCTGAAAAAGGCCACCCCGAATACCTCTGGCTGGCCCTGCACGAGCTCACCGCCGCGCCCATGGGCTTCATCGAACTGGCCGGCAGCTCCGCGCGCCTCAACGCCCTTTGGAGCGCCACGCTCGTGCTCCAGCTCCTGGTTATCTCTGCCTATCTCTTCTTCGAATTCCTTGTCGCCTTTCTCTCTCTCAAGCAGCGTTGGTACATCCGCGGTCTGCGCTACACCGCGCCGGTTCTCGCGGGCGTCGGTCCCGCACTCCTCTTCCTCTTTCACCGCGGAGCCATCTTCTTTCTTGCCGCCATCTTTGTTTCCAGCCTCCTCTGGATCATCGGCTGGTCCATCTTCATCTTCGGCACCCTCATCTCCGCCGCGGCACGCCGCAACTTTGAGGCCGGCCTCTTCCTGGTTCCCCTGGGGTTCAGCGTGGTCGCCATCGTCGATTCCGTCGTCGGCTCCGCCATGAGCGGCGAAGCCGGCTCTTCCTACACCTCCCCGCTCACCTTCCAGGCCGGCCCCATCCCCATTCACATCTCCACCATCGGCGGCTACGCGGGCATCCTCGTCATCGTGCTCATCGTCTTCTTCCGCTACCTGCGCGTCCAGCGCGATCAGGAGCACGCCAGCAACGAGATGGCCGCCGCCCGCGGCGTTCAGGAGCTGCTTATCCCCCAGGAAAAGCTGGCCACGCCCGGCTTCGAGGTCGATTCCGTTTACAGCCCCGCCAGCGAAGTCGGCGGCGATTTCTTCCATGTGCAGACCATGGGCCGCGAAGGCATCCTCGTGGTCATCGGCGACGTGGCAGGCCACGGCCTCAAGGCCGCCATGAACGTCTCCCTCCTCATGGGCGCCCTGCGCCGCACCTCGGAACGCAACCCCGCCAGAATTCTCGAAGCCCTCAACCGCGTCCTCTCCGGAACCGGCAGCTTTACCACCTGCCAGGCCCTCTGGTTCGGCGTCAATGGCGAGATGGTCATCGCCAACGCCGGTCATCTCCCTCCCTATTTCAATAGCCAGGAGATCGCTTTGCCCGGCAGCCTTCCCCTTGGCGTCCTCATCGAAAACACCTACGAAGAAGCCCGCTTCTTCCTCCATCCCGGCGACCGCATCCTCCTGCTCTCCGACGGAGTCGTCGAAGCCCGCCACCCTAATGGCGAACTCTTCGGCTTCGACCGCGTCCGCCAGTTCAGCCAGGAGCCAGCCGCCTACCTCGCCGAGGCCGCCAAATCCTTCGGCCAGCAGGACGACATCACCGTCCTCACCGTCCGCCGTGAGGTCGACGCCGCGCCATTTGCGCCCGCCGCTGTGCTATCTTCTGCTCTGTCGTGAACTCCGCGAAAAATCCTTCCGCGAAAGCGCCGATCGCGAGGTCCTCGCACGCATTCTCCCTGGCCCTCGAGGCCTTCGCTTTCCTCGCCCTCATCGCCGCCCTCATCTACCTCTTCAAAACCAATCCCGCCGCCCTCCACTGGGCGCAGGGCTACAACCCCACCAGCAGCTTTGTTCTTTCCACTCTCGTCGCCGCGCTGCCCATCGTGGTTCTTCTCGGCGCAATGGCGATCCTGCGTCTCAAAGCTCATGTCGCCGCGCTTACCGGACTCACCACTGCACTCCTCGCAGCCATCGTCGTCTTTCACATGCCTGCGCGCCTCGCCTTCTCTGCCGCGGCCTACGGTGCGGGCTACGGCGTCTTTCCCGTTGTCTGGATCATTCTTCCCGTCATCTTTCTCTACGACCTCACTGTCAAAACCGGCCACTTCGTCACGCTTCAGCAAAGCCTCACCGGAATCACCGCAGACAGCCGCCTACAGCTTCTGCTCGTCGCCTTTGCGCTCGGCTCGTTCTTCGAAGGAACCTCCGGCTTCGGAACTCCCGTCGCCGTCTGCGCCGCCATCCTTATTAGTCTCGGATTCCGGCCTCTGCAGGCCGCCGGCCTCACGCTGCTCGCAAACACCGCGCCCGTGGCCTTCGGCGGTATGGGCATTCCGCTCATCGCGCTGCACGGCGTCACCGGCATCGATCTGCTTCCACTCACGCGCACCACCGCCACCATCCTTGTTCCCTTCGATGTCCTCGTTCCCTTCTGGCTCATCTGGGTCTTCGCCAGTTTCGGCGCGATGATCGAGATCTGGCCGGCCATTCTCATCTCTGGCGTCACCTTCGCCGCCACGCAATACCTGATGGCCGCCTACTCGAACCCCTCACTCATCGCCGTCGTCGCCGCCGCGGCCACCATTGTCGTGCTCATCGCGTTTCTGCGCTTCTGGCAGCCGCGCCGCACGCTCAGCGTCGAACTCAAAGACATCACCGGCCAGGCTCGCCGCCATCACGGCCACAGCGGCGCAGCAATCTTCAAGGCATGGCTCCCCTGGCTGGTCTTGAGCCTCGTCGTTCTCATCTGGGGTCTGCCCCAAATCTCAAGCTGGATGGACGCGCACACAACGGTAAAATTTGCCGTCGCCGGTCTCAACAAAGCTATTCAACGAGTCCCGCCCGTCGTCGCCGCGCCCACCGCCGAAGCCGCTGTCTTCAACTTCAACTGGCTCGCCGCAACCGGCACGGGAATCTTTTTCGCCGCGCTCCTCGCCGGTCTTCTCATGGGGCTCGGTTCCCGCTCGCTCGCCGCCGCCTTTGTGCGCACAATCTTCAACATCCGCTACACCATCGTCACTATCGCCGCCATGATGGCGCTCGGCTACGTCACGCGCTTTTGCGGTCTCGACGCCACGCTCGGCCTCGCCTTCGCCCGCTCCGGCGCTCTCTATCCCTTCTTCGGAACCCTCATTGGATGGCTCGGCACGGCCTCGACCGGCTCTGACACCTCGGCCAACGTCCTCTTCGGTAGCCTGCAAACCCTCACTGCCCGCCAGATCGGCGTCTCGCCCGTCCTCATGGCCTCAGCCAACGCTGCCGGTGGCGTCATGGGCAAGATGATCGCCGCTCCCAGCGTCGTCGTCGCCAGCACCGCCACGCAAAGCTACGGCCAGGAGGGCCCTATTCTCCGCTTCGTATTCTTTCACTCGCTCGCGCTCGCCGCCCTCGCCGGAATCGTCGTCACCCTACTCGCCTACGTCCCACTCTTCTCAGCCCTCGTCGCGCGCTGAGGTGGCTCCCCTCTATCCGGCCAAAACCAGTTCCCACAGCGAATGTCCGGTCCACGGCTCAACGGCTCTCTCGCTTCCGCGGACCCAGAAACCTAACTCCGCTAGCTGCGCCAACCCCGCTAACTCCGCTTCTTTACTCCCCCTGTGGCCTCGATCACATTCGCACGAATCTAAAAATCGTAATATTATCCTAGGTAGCTTTCATGAAGATCCCCGCCAGCCCGCTCGCCTCGCCGCCCGACCGTACGCCCGCTGCGTCCGGCTCCCGTCCTCGCCTCCGCTCCCTCTTCGACGACGCTGCCGGAAACCTTCGCGGCAAAGTCATCGGCATCTACGGCCTTCTATTTGTTTTCAATGCCGGCGCATGGCTCTGGGCCGCCATCGCCTTCCGCCACTTCCCGCTCCTGCTCGGCACTGCTCTACTTGCCTACAGCTTCGGCCTCCGTCACGCAGTCGACGCCGACCACATCGCCGCCATCGACAACGTTGCCCGCAAGCTCATGCAGGAAGGCAAGCGCCCCGTCGCCGTCGGCCTCATGTTCTCTCTCGGCCACTCCACCATCGTCGTCCTCGGCTCGGCCCTCATCGCTGCCGCCGCACTCGCCCTCCAGCACCGCGCCCTTTCTCATCACATCGGCGCGGTCCGCGACATTGGCGGCCTGGTCGGCACCCTCGTCTCCTCGCTCTTTCTCTTCGCCATCGCCATCGTCAACATCGTCGTCCTCGCATCCATCTATCGCGCCTTCGTCCGCGTCCGCGCAGGTGCGCCCTACGTCGATGAAGACTTCGATCTCCTCCTCGCCAACCGCGGATTCCTCGCCCGCCTCTTCCGGCCCATGTTCAACATGATCCGCCGCAGTTGGCACATGTACCCGCTCGGAGTCCTCTTCGGCCTCGGCTTCGACACCGCCACCGAAATCGGCCTCCTCGGCATCTCCGCCGCCGAAGCCTCTCGCGGACTTCCCCTCGGTTCCATCCTCGTCTTCCCCATCCTTTTCGCCGCAGGCATGTCCCTCATCGACACCACGGACAACATCCTCATGCTCGGCGCCTACGGCTGGGCATTCATCAAGCCCGTCCGCAAGCTCTACTACAACCTCACCATCACCTTCGTCTCTGTCCTCGTCGCGCTCATCGTCGGCGGCATCGAGGCGCTCTCGCTCGTCGCCTCTCAACTCCATCTCAGCGGCAGCTTCTTCGCCGCCATCCTCCGCCTCAACTCCAGCTTTGGAACCCTCGGCTACCTCATCGTCGGCCTCTTCGCCCTCAGTTGGATCGTCTCCATCGCCATCTACAAATGGCGTCGCTTCGACGACCTCGAATTCGGCGACTGACCGCGCGCCTCACCCCCATCGCACCCAACTCAGCGAATACCAGGTGCCCCGGGTCTCGCGTTTGAGACCTGGGAGAGCATGAACCTCAACCCGTCGGCTTCTGCATCTGGAACCTTTCAGCAAGTTGATAACCGCGGCGCGCAGCGGTCCAGAACAACTCAATCTCCACCGCTCCGGGCCCGCCGGTCTGGTAATGCCTGAAGCTCGACCAATGGCCAGTCTTCGGGGCGCTCTAGCGAGATGTGTTTGCTTTCTATGGTTGCCACTCCCTGTCTTTACCACGAAACGTGGCGCGCCAGATAGATTTGCGCCGTGCCAAGCTGCTGAATCCATAGGATTTCTTTTCAGAGATGGGGGAGGCAGGACCCCCTCAAAATGGGCCTTATAAGTCATGCGGCCGACGGGTGGGGCTGTGAATCTGTGAACTACGCGCTGTGAACCGTTCTCTACGCGCAAAGCACGAAGGCCGCCCGATTCCCTGGGCGGCCTTCCTGCTGCTTCTTTCCCTGAAGCCGGTCTCACTTCGATGAAACGATCTGCTCTTCCACCTTGTAAGTGACCGTATGGTCGATGGTGCACAGCTTGTCGATCTGCGCAAACGCTTCGTTGGGACTCAGCTCGGGATGGACCTTCTTCCAGCGGGTGATGAAGTCGGGTCCGAAGTAATTGAACATCGCATCCCAGCTCGGGTAGATGTCGACGCTGCTCACGAGGTTCGGGTCTTTGGCGCCGTTGGGAATTTGCTGTATGTTCACAGCCCAGCCGTCCTGTGCGCCGTCTTTCACCCCTTCCTCGGCGAACGGTTGCCAGAGCCTCTTTTGCGCTGCGACGCACTCGTTCACGTTGGTTGCGCTCATGGAGTTGAAGACCAGGTAGTCACCCTTTTTCGCTCCGCCAACCAACGCCTGATATTGGGTGATGTTGTTGGAAACGAGCTCGCCTAGATCGCTGAGGTGATCGCGCCACTCCTGCACCGTGGAGGTAACGCCGGCTTTTTGCAAGACGGCCGTCATATCCTCGTCGGAAAGAGGCGCAGGGGGCAGGCCGGGGTAGAAGCTGACGAGAACGTAGTCGCACCCAGCACTGGTCCCCGCGGGGATGACGGTGCGCAGCGCAATCCAGGTTGAGATCGCCCCCGAGTCAACGCGCGCCTGCTCAACCTTGCGATAGTCTCCGTTGAGAAACGCGTGAAAGGCAGCGGATTTCCCGGGCTTGACCCGGACACAGGAAATGCTGTGATAACCAGCCGGCGCCTGTTGTGCAACAAGCGTCACGGAAAGCGTCGCAGCTAGCGCGGCGCCCCAGACCATATGACGTAAACCCATTGCAGGACCTCCTTGGTCGTTGCTGTTTCGAGTTTGTTGTGTGGTGCTCGACGTTCGAAGTGGCGGGGGAGGCAAACTTGAACGATGGCTGTGCTACGGGGAAGATTTGGGACTGGCCGCTGCCCTAGCTTTTGAGCCAGTCTTTGACTTTCTGCGCGGTCACGTCGCGGCCCACGTCGCTGATTGCATTGGTGAGGGGAATCTGTTTCGGGCAGACCTCGACGCAGTTTTGCGCGAAGCCGCACTCCTGAATGCCGCCGTCGCCGGCCAGCGCGCGCAGCCGCTCTTCTTTGTAAACTTTTCCCGTCGGATGGTTGTTGAACAGCTTGACCTGCGCAATGGTCGCCGCGCCGACGAAGCCGGTCACGTCGTTGAACTGCGGGCAAACCTCCATGCAGCACGTGCAGGAGATGCAATTCGACAGCGGATAATTCGCCTCCTGCTGCTGCGGATAGACGCGCGGGCCCGAGCCGAGATCGTACGTGCCGTCCACCGGAACCCAGGCTTTCACGCGCATCAGATTCTCAAACAGAACCGATCGGTCGACTTGCAAGTCGCGAACCAGCGGAAACTTCGTGAGCGGCTCCACGCGAATCGGCTGCTCGAGATTGTCGACCAGCGCCGAGCACGCCATGCGCGCCTTGCCGTTAATGCGCATCGCGCACGAACCGCAGATCTCCTCGAGGCAATTGGAATCGTAGGCGATCGGCGTCGTCGGCCGTCCGTCGGCCGTCACGGGATTCCTGGCGATCTCCATCATCGCCGACACCACATTCATCCCCGGCCGCCACTCCAGCTTAAACCGCTCCCAAACCGCCGCCGCCTCAGGGCTGGCCTGGCGCTTGATTTCAAAAGTGACTGTCCTCGTCGCCATTGTTCCTTTCTACTGAATCACCGTTCGTCCCCGCACATCACACTTCCAAAAGTCTGCTGCATGCAATGCCCGCCGCACGCAATGCCTATTTCGCCGCATCGTAGCGTCTCGGCCGCGGCTTGATGTACTGCGTATCCACTTCCTCGAACTCGAACTTCGGTCCTTCCGCGCAGCCCGTGAAACTCGCCTTCGTCGTCTTCAGGAACCGCTCGTCTTTGCGGTCGGGAAAGTCCGGTTTGTAGTGCGCGCCGCGCGATTCGTCGCGCAGAATCGCGCCCAGCACGACCGTCCGCGAAATCTCCAGCATGTTCTTCAGTTGCCGCGTGAAGGCGAAGCTCGTGTTCGCCCACTCGCTCTTGTCGCTCAGGTTGATGCGGTTGTACCGCTCGATCAGCTCCACGATCTTGTCGTCGGCCTCTTTCAGGTCCTTGTTGTAGCGGATCACCGTTGCGTGCTCGGTCATGGCCTCGCCCAGCTCGCGCCACAGCTTGAAGGGATTCTCTCCGCCCTCGTTGCTGATCAGCTTGCCATTGATCTCCGCCTGCCGCGCCACTTCCGCCGCAGCTCCTCCGTCGCCATCCACCGCCGGCACGCTCTTCGCATACTCGATCGCATTCGGTCCCGCGCGGAATCCGCCGAAGATGCAACTGACCAGCGAGTTCGCGCCCAGCCGGTTCGCGCCGTGATACTGGTATTCGCACTCCCCGCAGGCGAAGATGCCGGGAATGTTGGTCATCTGTTTGAAGTCCACCCAAAGCCCGCCCATCGTGTAGTGCACACCTGGGAAGATTTTCATCGGCTCCACGCACGGATCCACGCCGACGAACTTCTCGTAGATCTCCAAAATGCCGCCGAGCTTGTAGTGCAGCGTCTCGCGGTCGATGTGCGTCAGGTCCAGGTAGACCATTGGCTGGCCGTCAAGCCCGAGGCCCATCTCGTACACCACTTTGTGAATGGCGCGCGTAGCCACGTCGCGAGGCACAAGGTTGCCGTACTTCGGATACCACTCCTCGAGAAAGTAGAACCTCTCCGATTCCGGAATCGCTTTCACCGCGCGCTTGTCGCCCGGCGTTCGCGGAACCCACACGCGCCCGCCCTCGCCGCGCGCCGACTCCGACATCAGCCGCAGCTTGTCCTCGCCAGGAATGCACGTCGGATGCACCTGGATGAATTCGCCGTTGGCATAGTACGCGCCCTGCTGGAAGACCGCCGACTGCGCCGACCCCGTGCACACCACGGAGTTGGTACTTTTCCCGAAAATCGCCCCGATGCCACCCGTCGCCAGAATGATCGCGTCGGCCGCAAACGCCTTCAGCTCCATCGAGCGCAGGTTCATGGCCACAATGCCGCGCGCGTTGCCCTTCCCGTCGATGATGGCGGAGAGAAACTCCCATCCCTCGAACTTGTGTACCTTGCCCTCAGCCTCGTAGCGCCGCACCTGCTCGTCGAGCGCGTACAGAAGCTGCTGCCCCGTGGTGGCCCCGGCAAATGCGGTGCGATGGTAGAGCGTGCCGCCAAACCGGCGGAAGTCGAGCAACCCCTCCGGCGTTCGGTTGAAGGGCACGCCCATGCGGTCGAGCAAATCGATGATCGCCGGCGCCGCCTCGCACATGGCCTTTACCGGCGTCTGGTTGGCTAGGAAGTCGCCACCATAGATCGTGTCGTCAAAGTGCTGCGCGGTGGTGTCGCCTTCGCCCTTCAGGTTCTTGGCGGCGTTAATGCCCCCCTGGGCGCAGACCGAGTGCGAGCGCTTCACCGGCACGATGGAAAACAGGTCCACATTGCCGCCAGCCTCGGCGATCTTGATCACGGCCGCAAGCCCCGCCAGCCCTCCGCCAACCACGATGATCCTTGGTGCTGCCATGAAGTTCCTTTCAGAGGTCAGGGATCAGAGATCAGAGATCAGAGATCAGAGATCAGTTGCATCTGAGCATTGTCTGTGAATCTTCCGGGCACATCCGATTCACCGGACCGATGGTTGAAAGAGCGCTGCGAAAACCTGGTCCCCGGTCCTCGTTCTCTGATCTTTGTTCTCTGATCTCTGATCTCTGATCTCTGTCTTCTGTTCTCTGGTAACTCAGCGGCACGTTCTCCGGCGCGTTCTGATACTTCGGTCCCACGAATGCCCAGATGCTGGCGATTCCCATGCCGGCGAGCAACACGCCAAACGCAACGCAGATGTAACCGAACCTGCGCCGTGCAGTTTCTCCCGGCGTGATGCCCCACTTGGCGGCAAAGAGCCAAACGCCGTAGGCAAAGTGCCAGCAGACGGCGATCATCGCGATCACGTAGACAGCAAGGATCCATGGATTGGCAAGCTCTGCTTGTACCTTGTGGAAGGCGGCGCCAGGGTTCTCGGGAAGGCTCACCCCCATGAAGCGCTGCGTCGCCACGTGGTAAGCGATGTAGGCAAATGCGATCAAGCCGGTATAGCGCTGCACCATGTACATCCAGTTCCCCGCCCACGGGTAATACACAATGTTCGATTTGCCGCGCAGCCAGATATAGACGCCATAAATGCCGTGATACAGGATGGGCAGAAAGATAAAAACCCACTCCAGAACGCGCACCAGCGGCAGGCTGTTCAGGAACTTGACTTGCTCGCCGTACGCGATTGGGCCTTTCAATGCTTCAAAATTCGAGAGCAGGTGCTCGAGGAGAAACGCTCCGATGGGAACGATGCCCAGCAGCGAATGCAGCTTATGCCAGATAAAACTGGTGCCTTGCCCTGCGCGCAAAGGCTCCGGGCCGCGGCCGACAATATGCGCAGAGCGGGACGCGGCGGGTTGAACGGTTGCCATGAAGAGTTTGGCTCCTAAAAAGTGCGGGCCGAAAAGGTGCGGGCCGAAGCAGTCTTAGATCGAGGGACGGAAGGCTGTTGCTCTGTTTCTCATGCATTATTCGAGGCCGACGTTAGGTCCGTCAAGGCGGGCGCTTCGCGCTTTTGCGTTTTGGATGAAAGTGCTGGAACATCAGTGCGCCAGCATCGGCAGCAGCGCCGCGATCGCCCGCCCGCGATGGCTGATCGAAAGCTTCGTCTCGAGATCGATCTCCGCCATCGTCTTGCCCAGCTCGGGCAAGTAGAACAAAGGATCGTAGCCAAATCCGCCCGTGCCGCGCGGCGCCTCCAGAATCATCCCCTCCACCGTTCCATCGGCCACTTGAACCACCTCGCCATCGCGCGCGGCAACCAGGGTGCAATGGTAGCGTGCCGTCCGCAGCGTGGCCGGGAACGCCTCCAGCTTCTGCAGCAGCACCATGTTGTTCCACACGTCGGTGTTGTCGTTTGCATCCGGTGAATCAACGAGTCCAGAGTCCGCCGCAAACCGCGCCGAGCGCACGCCCGGGGCGCCCCCGAGCGCGTCCACTTCGAGGCCCGAATCATCGGCGACCACCAACTCGCCGGGCGCGAAACGCGAATAGTAAACGGCTTTCGTCGCCGCATTCGCCAGAAACGTGTCGCCATCCTCTTCCGGCGCGGGGATCGTTTCGATTCCCGGAAGAGGCTCGACCTTGACCGAGTACGCCTGCGCAGCCATGCGGAAGTCGCGCAGTTTTCCCGCGCTGGTCGTGGCGGCATAAATGCGGAGTGCCATGCAGTGAGTGTAATGGGAGCGCCAGCCACACTCTTGGCTCACCGAGCGTTTGGCCAACCGTGCCGCGCCCCCGGACGCCTTGTATCAGGGCTTGACTTCAGTCATGCCGCAAACGCCTGAGAAACTGCCCCCGAAGGAGCACGAAGTGTCAGGGCACGACTTGAGTCGTGCCGTACAGCGTCCCCGACAATACTCGGGGCTTTTAGCCCCTGAAGGAGAGCTTCTCCACACAGACCCATTACCGACGGTTTCCTTCGCTATACAAAGTGCCCATGCAACCGATAGGCTTTGAAATTGCTCGCGTGCACTGTCTGCAGTTCGTCCGCGACAAATGGAAACGGGGTTCGAATGCCGACAGTCATCCTGGCAGGAATCGGATGGCACATCATTGGAGCGGCTTGTGCTGCTTCGTTCTATGCGCCCATCGAAAAGGTACGGAAATGGTCGTGGGAGACGACCTGGGCCGTAGCCGGATTCTTCTCCTGGATTCTGTTGCCGATCGGTGTCAGCTATCTTCTCCTGCCGAGCTTCCCCGGCTTCTACGCCTCGCTCGATGCCGGCCTGATGTGGAAGGTTGCGCTCTTCGGCGCCATGTGGGGAGTGGGCAACGTCAGCTACGGGCTCACGATGCGCCACCTTGGAATGTCGCTGGGCATTGGCGTCGCCATCGGCGTCACGCTCATCGTGGGCACGCTCGTGCCGCCCCTGATGCACGGCCAGGGCGCAATGCTGTTCTCAACGCGCAGCGGCCTGCTCACCATGGCGGGAGTTCTGGTCGCCCTGATCGGCGTGGCCGTCGTCTCCTATGCCGGCCATCAGAAAGAAGTGCAACTCGGCGCCGAGGTACAGGAATTCAACGTCAAGCTCGGTCTCGCTCTGGCCGTGATGTGCGGGATCTTTTCGTCGGGCATGTCCTTCGCTATCGACGCAGCCAAGCCCATTGCAGCGGCGGCCGAACACGTGGGCGTCAATTCGCTCTACGCAGCCCTGCCCAGTTACGTGCTCATCATGGGCGGCGGCGCAGTCATCAACATGAGCTACTGCTTTATCCGCCTGGCCTTCAAGAAGGAGCTTTCTCTTCGCGCCGATCTGGCGCAGCCGCGCGCGACGCTCGTCAGGAACGGATCGTTGGCCGCGGCCGGCGGGATCATGTGGTACCTGCAGTTCTTCTTTTATGCCTGGGGCGCGGCAAACATTCCGCAGCGGCTGGGCTACGTGAACTGGATGCTGCACATGAGCATCTATGTGCTCTGTGGCGCGCTCGTGGGCTTGGCGCTCGGTGAGTGGGCGGGAGTGCGCAGCAGGCCCATTCGCCTGCTGTGGGCCGGAATTCTGGTCATCATCGCCGCCGCCAATCTGGTCGGTCTGGGAATGGCATCGTAGTTCCAATCGGCACAATCAACGCCCACGATTCGCGCCTCGCCTCTCACTGTGATCCGGCGGTTGTTCCCTGACGATCCGGCGATTTCTGACTGAAAGACGTTTCCAGTGCGCTGCCTGAGCGAAGTTACCAATGTGAGCCCCTCAGGCGTTCGCGGGGTTGCAAAGGTTGCATCACCCCACTAAACTGGCCGCAACGTTCGTTCTCACCGTTCCGAACTTCGTCCGGCGATTCAACAAGAAGAGGTTGCTTCTCCATGCGGCATAGAGGGTGCGGTCTTCTTTACACCCCCGCATTAGCCCGGCGCGGTACTGCCGGCCATTCCGGCATCGCGCTGCTGTGCGGTGTCGGTGCGCTCTTCTTTGCCGCGCCGCACCTGGCATTCGCTCAGGACGATAAACCGGCGGGCGACACGCTCGCCGCGCCACTGGTTACCGCGGCCAGCACTCCCGCCAAGCCGCCGGCCTCCAGTGAAATCACGATTGAGGGAATGGCCTCTTACGGCCACTGGATCATCTTCGCCTCCGGCAGGAATTGCAAGCTCTACGATGTCGCCATCGAGTACGATCGCCACGCCTGGGGCCGCTTTCTTAAAGCGCGGGTGGACTACGTGGCCGAAGTGCTGCCCATGGTTCTCCTGAATCAGCCGGCCGTGACGGACATTTGGGGCGGTAGTTTGAGCCAGACCCGCAAGATCATACCCGGAGCGGACATTTCACCGATTGGCATTCGCTGGTTGTGGCGCGACGGCAGGGCCATCAAACCTTACTTGGTGGCGAAAGTTGGACTGATTGCATTTACACAAAAGGCGCTTTCATCGCAATCGACCTACGAAGATTTCAGTCTGCGTTCGACCGGCGGTTTGCAGGTGCGGTTGAACGACCGCTTCGATCTGCGGCTGGGCTTGTTCGGCTACATGCATTTCTCCAACGGATTCATTACCCCGGTCAATCCCGGGCTCGATGTGATGAACTCGTCAATCGGGCTCACCTACCATCTCGGCAGCAGGCGGCAAAGCGCGGCGCACTGACTGAATCCGCGTCACGGCAGCGGCAGCTCGAGACTCAGCCCGGATGCGGTAAGGTCCGAGCGCAGCTTCTCCACCGACGAAAAAACCAATCCCTTCATCCCCAGCGCCACGGCAGTGTCCACATTCTCCGCCTTGTCGTCGAGGAAGAACGTTTCATCCGGCCGCGTTCCCAGCCGCTCCAGGGCATAGCGATAAATCGCCGGGTCGGGCTTGGCGACGCGAAGTTGATAGCTCCAGACCAGCAGATCGAATCGCGAAAGCCAGTCCTGTTCGCGCTTCATATGCTCGTGCACGGCGTCCCCCATATTGGAGACGATGGCCGTCAGCAGGCCGCGCTGCTTGATCTTGAGCTGCCACGCCAGCATCGCTCGATCTCCGCGAGTCCACATGCGAGCGTCCCACAGATTCAATTCTTCGATCTCCGACTCGCCCAACTCAAGCCCCGCCTCGCGCGCGAGCTTCCGCCAAAATTCGAGGCCGGTCAGCTTTCCCTCGTCGTAAGCCTGCCGATCCGCCCAATACAAACTGTCGAGGCGATCCGAAGAAAGGCCCGTGATGCGCACCAGCGCATCGTGTCCCACGGGGTCCGGCGGACCCGTCAACACTCTTCCATAATCGAAAATCACCGCACGCAGAGCCAACGTCACCTCGCCAACATCACTCCAAAGGCGCCCATGTATCGTTGGAGTGGGCGCCTCTCTCATTGTGCATGATTGAGACTCGCGGCCCGTTGTACATAATGGAGATTCGCGGACCAGCGATTCCGGCGCGACAGCCCAATCAATCCGGCGTCACAGTCCGCAGAAACGAATCCGATGCGTTTTTCCGAACGAACGAATTGGAACACAGAAGAGAGTGACCTCGCTCGCGCGCACCGCAAGCGCGTCGCGGCTGGCCTGCCCATCGCCGATCTCACGCAGTCGAATCCCACTCGCTGCGGCTTCGCCTACCCGCCGTCCCTGCTCGCCGCGCTCACCGATCCGCGCGCTCTCGACTACGACCCGCAGCCCAACGGCCTCCTCCCCGCTCGCCAGGCTGTCGCGGTTTACTATGCTGCCCACGGCGTCGCGCTCGATCCCCAACAGATCGTCCTCACCACCAGCACCAGCGAGGCCTACAGTTTTCTCTTCCGCCTGCTCTGCGACCCCGGCGACGAAGTCCTCATCCTGCAACCCGGCTACCCGCTCTTCGACTTCCTCGCCGCCCTCGACGATGTCCGCCTCAAGGCCGTGCCGCTGGTCTACGAGAACGGCTGGCAAATCGACCCCGAAGGAATCCGCCGCGCCATCACACCGCGCACGCGCGCCATCGTCGTCGTGCATCCCAACAATCCAACCGGCCACTTCACCAAACCATCCGAGGCCGCGGAGCTGGCCCGCCTCTGCCGCGAATTCCGCCTCGCCCTCATCGTCGACGAGGTCTTCCTCGACTACGGCCTTGCGCACCCGAGCTTCGCCGCGCAGCCTGAGAGCTTCGCCCACGGCCTTGAAGGCGTCCCGGTCTACGTCGTCAGCGGCCTCAGCAAAATTGCCGCCCTCCCGCAGATGAAGGCCGCGTGGATCGTTGCCACCGTCGCCGGCCCCGGCCCCCGCCAGATTCCCGATCAGGCCCGCGACCAAGCCCGCGACGAAGCCCTCGCCCGCCTCGAAGTCATCGCCGACACGTTCCTTTCCATGAATGCTCCCATCCAGTGGGCGCTGCCCGCGTGGCTCGCCGGCCGCTCCGCCATCCAGCAGCAGATTCGCCGCCGAGTCACCGCGAACCTGGCCGCCCTCGACCGCCAGCTTCAGGCCGTCAAGTCCGTCCAGCGCCTCGCGGTCGAAGGCGGCTGGTACGCAGTGCTCCGCATTCCCGCCGTCAACCCCGACGACCACACCGTTCTAGCCCTCCTCGAGCGCGGCGTCTGGGTTCATCCGGGCTACTTTTTCGGCCTTCCAGAGAGCGGCTGGCTGGTCGTCAGCCTGCTCGCGCCAGAGGCCGAATTCAGTAACGGAGTTGCCATCCTGATTAACTACTTGGGAACGAATCACGGGCGTAACAATCCCGGCCGGTAACAACAACGATTTCTTGAACTAATCCATCTATCCATCTGTAAATAAAGGATCGAATTTGTCGGCTATCTGGCGGCGGGTTCTGAGTTCCAACCCCCGGGACCGCGACCCGACCACGCGAATGCCTTGTATCAGGGCTTGACCGGTAGGTCGGGGATTCATCCCCGACTGCCGTAAACGACGGAAAAACTGCCTCCGAAGAGCACGAAGTGTCAGGGCACGACTTGCCGGGGTCCCCAGCGACAGGTCCTCGTCGCTGGGGTGGCTTGAGTCGTGCTGTAAACGCTACAAATTGAATTCGGCTTTAGTCGCTGATGGGTGCTGTCTTAATTCCGTGTTGCATCGGGCTGTGAGCCGGACCCCGGCCACGGGATACCCTGCTTCAAGTTGCCTTCAAATATCCGAATCGCGTTCCGAATCTTGGCCATCTGGGTCTTGGTGCTCTCCAAGCGTTTCTTTGCGTCTTCGAGCGCGTCTTCCCAAGAATTTGGCGATGAGGTAAGTTTTTCACTTGACTTTTTAACTCCACTCATTTACATTACCTCCATGAGCAACTCTTACAAGCAAACGCTCGAAATGGTTCGGAAGGAGTTAGCCGAACTGGCAGTGCAACGGGACTCGCTCAATGCCCGCATTGCTGCATTGACTCGCACTGCCGAAGGTCTGGCGGCTCTTTGTGATGAAAGCGATCATTCGGCTGGGTTGTTGCCGGAATCGAACATTGCCTTTATCGCTTCCGAGATAGGAATTTCGGACGCGATCCGCGACATCTTGAGCGACTCTCCGCTGAGCGTCCCTGATATTCGAGATTCTCTGGTTCAGAAAGGATTTGATCCGGGGCACTATGCGAGCATTCTCACTGTCATTCACAACACCCTGCGGAGACTGGAAAAACAGGGACAGGCCCATTCTGTGACCACTCCCGGTGGAGGGACTAAATGGGTAGCAGGCCCAAGCGAAGGTGGGGAACAACCCAAATCGCACTGGGTTTCGCGCGCCGCTGCCCGTAGACGGGCAATTCGAGTAGTTCCCAAATGATTTTGGCTTTAAATACGAACCGCCCAAACGTGTATCAGACGCCTGAGCGGTCTCAGAAAGGACGAATCCACGATGCGAATGATAATTAAGATCACGCTCGCTGTGGCCGGTCAAACGGTAGTAATCACCGTTGAACCGCCGCCCTAACTGATTAGAGAGAAGTGCCCCGTCTCCTGCGCTAACAGGCGGCGGGGCTAAATCCAGAACGCGGGGTAAGCCGCACTCCAGACCCAAACCTATTGTGCCGCTTTCCTCGCCCCAATTCAAGGGCAAAGCGACATGACCTGCATCCGCTGCAAACACAATACCGCGTACAAGTTTGGCACCTACGGCAAGCGCAAGGTCCAGCGCTACCGCTGTCACTCGTGCAAAGCTACCTTTGCCGACGCTCCCGCCAAGACGCTCGGCAGGCACTACACCGACATTGACCGCGCTTCCAAGGCTCTCAGCCTGATGCTGGAAGGAATGAGCATCCGGGCGATCTCCCGTCTCACCGATCTGGACAAAAACACGATCATGGCCCTCATGGTCGATGCTGGCGAGCATTGCAGGAGAGTCTTCGATCGCACGGTGCGCGGCGTTCGGCCCTGGCATGTGCAAGCTGACGAAATCTGGAGTTTTGTCGGTTGCCATGCACGGCGCTTGAATTCCGACTCTCCCGCCGAATGGGGAGATGCCTACACCTGGTTCGCTTTGGACAGCGACACGAAGATGGTTCTTTCGTTCCACGTCGGCGCTCGGAATACGGTCAACGCTTTTGAGTTCATGCGCGATCTGAGCAGCCGGACCCGTGGCCGATTCCAACTTACGACCGATGCGCTCAAAAGCTATGTCGGAGCGGTCGAAGAGTTCTACGGAGCCGATATTGACTTCGCGCAGATCACTAAGATTTTCTCTAAATCGGGCGACGGAGGTCCCGAATGGTACAGCAACCACGGTCACGTGGTCGCTGTGCTCCCGAACGTCCGTACCGGCGATCCCGATGTCCGTCATATCTCCACCAGCCATATCGAACGCAGCAATTTGTCCTTGCGGATGCACCTGCGCCGCTTTACCCGGCTTACCAATGCCCACTCAAAGAAACTCGCCAATCACAAAGCTGCCATTGCCCTATACATGGCTTGGTACAATTTCTGCCGTATCCGCTCCACCGTCCGTTGTACCCCCGCAATGGAGGCTGGCCTTGCCGATCACGTCTGGAGCCTCAGTGAACTGCTAACCGCGTAGAAGACTGAAACCTAGAAAGGACGCCCTATGGACAGCCAAGACGAAAAGGAAATCATTGGCGCGCTCAAGAGTATTGCATCGTCACTTCAAGCCCTGGTCACCTTTGCACAGGCGGCGTCTCAGCATTTTGATATTCAGCAGCCTGTCGTCCAGCCGCCAAAACGACCGACATTTCGACCTTGAGTCGATGATGCAGAAGGACAGCGGCGATCTTCAACGCAGAATTGGCGACTGGATAGCAGGCATCCTCGAGTAGATCGACGATCTCCTGCGCGTATCTGACAGGATCATTGACTGTTTCCATGGAGGCTCCTATGAAAGTTTCCGCGCTCTGCCTGCTCTTGCTTGCCCTGTCCGGCTGCTCCAAGCCGATCCAGCGTTTTGCTCCACTTCCTGACGGCCTTGCGCTCGATACGAAGACGGGCCGCGACTGCCGCGCCAATCCTCTCAACGGGACATCACTCCCGCTTTGCTACGACCTGTACAAAGGCAAGGATTAGCCCAAGCCCAGTGCAACACGCTTTTCAGACAGCACCCGCTGATGGATGGGTTTCTTCCCTTTGGCAACTCTTTCCACGGCCTGTCTAGCCCCCGAGGGAAAGCCTCTCCAAACCACCCCACCACAACCTATTTTGCCGCCGAAATCTGCAGGAACGGATTCAACGCGCGCTCCTCGCCAATCGTCGTCAGCGGTCCATGCCCGGGCAAAACCCTCGTCTTGTCGGGCAGCACCAGCAGCCGTGTGTGCAGCGAGGCCATGATCTGCTCAAAGTTGCCGCCCGGCAAATCCGTCCGCCCAATGCTCCCGGCAAACAGCGTGTCCCCGGCAACCAGCAGCTTCAGCGGCGCAAAGTGCAGGCACACCGAGCCCTGCGTGTGTCCCGGCGTGTGCAGCACCTGCGCGGGATAGTGTTCCAGGCCGACAATCTGTCCCTCGGCAAGCGACTCGTCGGGCGGAGCGGTTTCCGGCGGGCGAACGCCGAGCCATGCCGCCTGCGCGTCCATCATCTCGACCAGAGGCAGGTCAGCCTCGTTCATAAAGATCGGCGCGCCCGTCAGCCGCTTCAGCTTCAGCGCTCCGCCAACGTGGTCAATGTGGCCATGCGTCACCAGAATTTGCTTCAGCTTCAGCCCCTGCTCGGTCAGCCGCTTGGCGATGCGGCTCACCTCGTCGCCGGGATCGATCACGATGGCCTCGCGCGTTTCCTCATCGCCCAGAATCGTGCAGTTGCAGGCCAGCGGACCAACCGGAAACGACTCGAAGATCATGGCTTCATTGTAGGCGGGGTTTGCGGAGTTAGCGGAGCTAATGGATTCGCCGCGAAACGCAACGCTCAGGATTGTGGCAAAAAATAGGCCTCGACCGCACGCATCAAGGCAGCACGATTGATTTCGGGCGGCCGGTCTTCGTATTGAGCGGCCCACAAGATCTGGTTCACAAGATCCCGCGGATAGCACGCCCGCAACTCCTGCTGCATCGTGTCGCGAATAATAACGATCAGCTCATCCAGCAGGCCATCCTCGGCTTCCAGGCCATGGTCGCCGGCAACGCGGCGAAATATTTCTGCGAACTGTCCATCTGAAATCGCGCCCAGCCCGATCTTTGTTTGGATCCTGCGCAGGAACGCCGGATCCATCACCTTCGCCGGATTGATGTTTGACGCAAATACAACCAGCATTTCAAAGGGGATCTCAATCTTCATTCCGCCCACCAGGGTCAGAAACTCGATCCCGCGGTCAAGAGGAACAACCCAGCGATTCAGCAGTTCGTCGGGGGCCACTCGCTGTCGCCCGAAATCGTCGATGATCAGGACCCCATTGTTGGCTTTCATCTGCGGTGGTCCGTCATAGCATTTTGAAATTGGATTGAATTGCAGGTCCAGCATTTCGATGGTCAACTCTCCACCGACAGTCACCGAAGGTCGATGGCAGCGTACCCAGCGCTCATCCCGATTTTCAGATTCCGGTTCCCCTATGCGCTTATGAATCGCTGGATCGTAGACAGTAATAATCTGGCCATCGACTTCCAGCGCATAGGGAATCCATACCCCATCCTTGGCCAGCACGCGAGACAAGGTCTCGGCAGCGGCGGTTTTTCCAACGCCCGGCGGTCCATAGAGAAAGATTCCCGACCCCGAGTTGATGGCTGCTCCAAACTGCGCCAGGGTTTTGGGGTCCATCACCAGGTGCGCAAAGGCCTGCTCCACATCCTCCTGGTGAACCTTCACGTTGCGCACGCTCTGTTTCCGAACTTGCTCAACGTAGCTGGCCAAAGTCACAGGCGCCGCTCCCGCATAGTGGCTCTGCGCCAGCAGTTCCAGCGCCCGCGCTCTGCCTTGAGACGTGATCGCAATCTCGGCAACGGTGGCGCTCATTCCAATCACTTCTGCCAGCAGTTTTGTGCGCAGCCGTCGAACCAGTTCCTCCGCTATTTCGTAGCTCAGCCGAATCTTCTGCGAGAGATCGAGCACCGAGAATGGGCCCGAAAGATAAAGAGTCTTTAACGCGATGTCTTCGAGCATCGACTCCCGTACACCGGCCTCTGCAATGGTCCTGGGCCTGTTTTCCGGACCGCCAACCGTCGCGGTCTTAAGAAAATCCTGCGTTTCCACTGAGATGTTCATTGTGCCTTTCCAAATTCTTGCAAATATGGTCCCTACCGGGAGCCCCTCAGGTGGCTTAACAACTGCCGCCACGCTTCTGCAGCCTGCGAGTACTTGCACTTGTCCGGGAACCCAAGCTCCGCGTACGTCTTGTCCTGCCCGTCGGGGATGAAGATGGGGTCCCATTGGAATTTATAGGCTCCACGAGAGCACTCTGCGATGGTGCCGCGTGTCTCGCCAATGAAAATGTGAATACGTTGGCCGTCGCAATATCCGATGACGGACTGTGCTGTTGCTGCTCTGCTGTCGGCGCGGCCCAGAAAGTTGCAGATCTTGTCCCCAATCGTATCCCAGACAACTTTCGAGAGCCCGCCGGGCAATCCCTTTAGGGCGTCGATCATCAGCCCGCCATGCTCCACTACGCAGGGCCTTCCGAACTCACGGTATGCCTTCAGCACCTTATCTTTGATGATGACGGACAGGTCGATGTTGAGTATTTCCTGAATTGGGAGGTCGACAACTTGAAGATCGACCCCGGACTCGCGTAGGAAGTACGGCACCTCCTTGGCCTTAAACTCATTCACGGTTACAAAGTAGATCTTCACCCCAGTTCTCCCAGAAACCCGTCAATGCTCTTGACACGATCGAGCGGATCCAGTTCAACAATTGAGACATTCCACTTCGCTAACAGTTTTCGTTCAATTTCCGTTGTGCCGAAGCTCGTCATGATTGCGGTCGGCGACAGGGATGGGACCTTTTGATATTCGAGAAGCTTATTGAGCTTGTAAAGCATCAGCCTGACGTTGATGTCGCTAAAGCTGTAGCCGATGAACAGCAGCGATCGTCCTAACATGTCGGCGCGCAGTTTGATATCCAATGGCGATTCGAATTCGAGGCGGTCGAAATAATTGGTTTCCGTGATGACTAGGCTTTCGTCGCTGTCAAACGTCCCATGGAATTTCACGACTTGCGTTTCGTCCGCCGCAAGACTCATCAAATCATCAATATTTGAGATCGCCTTGCACTTCTTTTTGTATTTAGGTCCGTGTATTCTAAAGGCCCTCTCGATGACGTCCTCATAATTTGTGGTGTAGATAATCGGAAAATTCAGTTCGATGAGTTTTTCATGCGCCCTGGATCCCGCGATCTTATCCTCCGAGGCGGCGAATAGCTTGTCGAGTTTGCTCCGTAGCGGCCCTATGCTCCCCTTGGTCACCACGTAGTATTCCGCTAACTGTAGAAAGTTCCCGCTCAGCCGGAACACCTCTGGATCCCACCCAAGCTCCTCCGCAATAATGTCGACCAGCCCGCCCCAGGTCGGAAAGCCGAACCGCGCTGAAAGGCCAGAGCCGATAAAAGGTATGAGCTTGCCGTGGCTGAGGAGTTCCTGGCAGGCCCGTATCGTGTCGCTCGTGTCAGTGATTGCCATTTCCTGATTCATCACTCCTGAGGTTTCCTCGCAATGAGCCTTGTCATGGAGTGCGTATGTCGGATTGCATTATGAGGGTGAGTCTCGGTTAGGTCGGTGTCGGTAAACTCGAGAATCTCCCATCCATTGAAGAGCCGACCATATTCTTCGTGGGGCAGCGCCGTTGGTGCGAATCCGGGATGGGCTAAGAGATCCTGCCGTCGGTCATTAAACGCGCAAACAATGAAATAGCCACCTGCGCGGATCGCAGCTTGCAGTTTTCCGCAGGTATTCGAGATTTCCAGTGAGCTTCGAAAACAGTGGAAGAGTCCGTAAGCGACTACGAGGTGAAAATGATTTGTGGGTAACACTAAATCGCGCGCATCCCCAATGGCGAATCGAAGTCGGTGCAGGTTACATGCGGCTGATAGCTTCCGGGCGTGCGAGATTGCGACGTCCGAGATATCGAACGCGTCGACCGATGCGCCTTTCGTGGCAAGAAACACGGCGTTCTTGCCTTCCCCGCAACCCGCGTCGAGTACCGTCATTCCTTCAAACGTGGGAACGATTTCGCATAGCTTGACTACCAAGCTTCCGGGTTCGGTGCCCCAAAAGCAGTCGCAGGCACGATAGCCGATGTCGTAGCCCCCGTCGCTCATTCGTGTAGCTCCTTGATAAGCCCGCGAACTGCTTGTTCGTATCGGGGTTTGCCGGTCCAATTGTATAGGACGGCGTCTGCGATGGTGATCAGCTTTTTGGCTTCGAGCTCAACTGGGGCGTCACATAGCCTGAGGAACTCGCTAATTTCCGTCGGCTGCCGCTTGCGGTCTCTGTAGAAACTGAAGGCTATGTGTGGCGGCGTGTGCACGTAGAGGACAGCCACAGACTTTGGCGCTGCCATTCTTTTGAGCTCCTCCAAGGTGGCGCGTTGTCGGATACCATCTATCAGTGCAGGGCTTCCAAGCTCCTTGGCGGCACCTAGCAGGGCTGATGCGAGTCTTCGTGGCCCGTTTCGACTCCGGATAAGTTCCCAGGCTTTCAGCTGAAAACTCTCTCTCGTTGTTCTCGGCACCGGGGCCACGCCGAGCAATTCCGCAACAACTTTTCCGCTGTTGACCTCGGCGTAGCCGAACTCGCGGGTCAGGATTTCCGTTGCAGCGGACTTCCCGCTCCCAATTCCGCCAATTATGCAGAGAATGTGTCCTCGGCGAAACGGCGCACGCCTCCGAATCATGTATGAGGGTTGGGTACGGATCGCGTCCTTAAAGAACTCCGCGAGGCAAAGCTGTGACCAGTACTCGAACTCTCTGAGGTCGCGTTGGAGGCGTTTGAGGCTGATCCAGCGCAACTGCGTGATGGACTTTTCGCCCCTTGCGATCGTTTCCCATTGGGTCGCGGTCGAGGCTTCGTATTCTAAGACCACCGCGAGATGCTTCCTCCCTGTTGGCGAGGAATCATCATTGAGAAGGCCAATGATACGAAGGCCGGCGCCATCGGAGAGACGCTTCCTGTCTGTTTCCGGTAGCCGTAACTCTTCAGACAGTTCTCTGGCCGCGCTCTCAAGCACGATCTTCTTATAGTCGTTTCGGTTATAAAGTGTGCGATCTCCTTCGGATACGTGGCCGCCGAATCCAATGCAGAGGGAGCCACGGAGGTAGTCTTCGACGCGATTAAACGTCCCTCGCCGAAAGCAGAGGATCCGGTTCTTGCGTGTGACGAGGACGTACGTGAGCAGCTGCTTGGCAGCCTCTGACTGTTCGGCTTCGAGCCGCGCCATCGGCTTGCATACTGAGTCGCTGAGTGTTTTGTTTAGGAAGGGGCGCCATGTCCGGCTGATGCCTTGAAACCTTCCGTAATCGTCGAGCAGGGCGGTTGGGAATGCGATCACCAATTCGCCGCGGGACCGGGTCGACTGGGGTGATGCGTCATACGTCTTGCTTGGATCCGACAGTAGCTCTCGAAGGAAAAAAGTGTTGGGTGCGGTACGGACGAATTTTGACGTCGATCCCCTAGTGCGTATATCGACGGATATCTTCGCCTTCATCGTTTGTTCGGGGGTCTTTCCGGCGAGCTTGTCGGAAAACAGCCCATCGTCTTTTGCGCTGTCCACAATCTCACGCGGCTTCATCGGCCTAGCGTGTCGCCGCATCACAGTTGCAGCAATGTCTAAGAACTGACCCAACGCGATTGCCCCCCCGCGAGCGCCGTGACAAGCCGGGGACGGCTCGCGATGATGTTTTGTGACACGATGACTGCTTCGTCGCAGGTGCCTCGTCGGGCCGGATCTGCTGCCATGCATGTCGCGCGCCTCACTGAGATTATGTGGAAGAGGGCGCTCGGGTACAGGCTACGGAGGGCGCGATGATTTGCATTTGAAACAATGATTCTTGCGCCCGCCTGCGCGAGTTCCACAAGATTCGTCGCCAAGTCGACTTGGTCGGTCCACGTGAAAATCTGCTCGTTATATCTTCTGAAGCCATTGTTGTCATGCTTTACGGTGTAAGGCGGGTCGACATAGACGATGTCGCTCGTCGCGCTGACGCCTTGAAGCGTTTCGCGGAAGTCTTGGCAAACGATTCTGGCCCTGGATAGTAATTGCGACGCGGTTCGGAGGACACTTGTGTCGCAAAGTATTGTGCCCGGTTTGCAGCCATACGGTACATTGAACATGCCCTTCTGGTTGACTCTATACAGCCCGTTGAAGGCCGTCTTGTTGAGGTAAATGAGCCTCACCGCCCGGCTAACGTCCTTTCTTGGCCTCGAACGGCGCACTAGGTAGAAGAGGCGCTTGGAGATTGTCATTTTGGACAGCCGCCGCATCACCTCTTCCGGGTTGTCCCGAATCGCGCGGTAGGTCGCTATCAGATCGGGGTTCCTGTCGGCCAACAGAGCGCTCTCGGGCCGGAGAAGGAAGAACGCGGCTCCGCTCCCGAGAAACGGCTCAACGAACCGCTCTCGGATCGGCATATCTAGCACGGCCCGGAGCCTAGGGGCTAGCCACCGCTTGCCACCGGCCCACTTCAAAAATGGAGCAGAGTCCATGGTCTCTTCTTTTCTGAGCTTCGATAGAGTATAAGGCTCGGGACGCAATGATTCACGGCTGCGGATCCATCGCTGCACCAAGGTGCAAGACTGCTGGGCTCAGGCGCCCAAGTTCGCCACAGCAACGCCAAGCCGACCCAAGCCCGCATCGTCCCCGAACCAGCGAACACCCCGAATCGCCGCCCCGCCAGCCCCTATAGCTCCGCTAACCCCGCAAGCTCCGCCAGCCCCGCCAACTCCGCTTGTCCCTATAGCTCCGCCAACCCCGCTAGCTCCGCCAACTCCGCTGTCTTCACCTGTCAAGCCCGAAAACCCCTAAGCCCCTGCATCCGCATCACTTCCATTTGCTGGTAATGAGCAGCCTTTAGCGCATACTCAATCCATGATCCGCTTTCACCCAAAGACCGCACAAACCAGAATCTCGTCCTTGGGCCCTCATTCGCCTGGTCCCGAAGCCTGCCCTGAGCGAAGTCGAAGGGTCCCTGTCTTTCCGTTTCCTCAGTCCCTCAGTCCCTATGTCTCTACGTCCCTATGTCCCTACGTCCCTGTCTTTCCGTTCCCTTGGTCCCTTGTTCCCTGCCTTTCCCCCACCCCCCATCGCTCCGCACCCCACCCCCCTACTTTCGGGGACCCACCCCCCTACCTGTTTTGTGAAACTGTGAAACTGTGAAACTGTGGAGCCTTTATAATCAATAGCTTGCGTCCACAGTTTCACAGTTTCACAGTTTCACAGTTTTGTTTTTCTGTCGTCTTGGATTTTTCGCTCGCGCGTAGCGGTTTTTTTGTCGCAGACTTGCTAACTCGCCAACTCGCGAATTCGCGACTTGCTGACTCGCTGTTTTGCTGACTTGCTGACTCGCCGATTCGCTCCTTTCGAACGCCTGTGAAACGGTGCACAAAAAGTAAACAACAAGCGAAAAGATTGTTGCGGTTCGCTTTTTATTCGCTATAATGCGCGCATGGCCATCACTCGAAGACAAAAAGAGGTTTTGGACTTTCTTGAGGCGTTTGTCAGCCGCAATGGCTATTCGCCTTCGTTTGAAGAGATCGCGCGCGGCATGAGCCTGAAGAGCCTGGCCACGGTACACAAGCACATCACGAACCTCGAAAAGAAGGGCATGCTGGACCGCGTGCACAACCGCAGCCGGTCCATTGACGTGCTGCCGCCGGGGACGCGGACGCGCTCGAGCCTGAAGCTGCAACTGGCGGGCCGAATCGCCGCGGGAACGCCGGTCGAGGCGATGGAAACGCCCGAGACGATTTCGCTGGCCGACGTGGTGGGCAACCGCGACGTGTTTGCGCTGGAGGTGCGCGGCGACTCCATGCGCGACGAGCATATTATCAATGGCGACTACGTGCTGGTGGAGCGGACGAAAACGGCGCGGCAAGGCGAGATTGTGGTGGCGTTGGTGCACGGAGCTGAGACGACGCTGAAGCGCTTCTATCCGGAAGGCAATGTAGTTCGCCTGCAGCCGGCGAATCTGGAGATGGAACCAATTTACGTTCCCGCGGCGCAGGTGGCGATCCAAGGCCGCGTGCTGGGAGTGCTGCGCAAATACAGATAAAGCAGTTCACAGTAGTCAGTGGTCAGTGATTCGTGCTTAGAGAAGAAGCCTCTAGCAACTGTCTACTGTCTATTGGCTACTGGCTTGCGATGCGCTGGGCGCGCCAGACGGCGCCGTTGAGGGCTACGGTTTCGGTAGTTTCGACGGGCATTTGAGGCGCGGCGGCGCGAAGGCCGGCGAAGAACGCTTCGCGAACGATGGGCATTTTTCCGATGACGCTGCCCGTCCAGGCTACAGGAACTTCGCCGTCAATCGCGTGCTTGCTGCGAAGCTTCGACCGCACGAGCAGTACATTTGCGACGAGATCAGCCGCGGCCTGCCGCAGAACGCCGATGGCGACCGCGTCGCCTACTTCGGCAAGTTCGTTGATCACGGGTGCGAGCGCGGCGAAATCGGGTGCGGGCGTGCCGTCGCCAACGTTGATCAGCTCATCCAGTGTCGGCGTGCCCCAAATCTCGCCAACTCTTTTCAAAACATCTGTAGGCTCGTCGCGATCGTGGGCATTGAGCGCGCGGCGGATGGCGTGCAGGCCGATCCAGTAGCCGGAGCCTTCGTCGCCGAGGCGCGAGCTCCAGCCGCCGGCTGATTCGAATGCGCCATCGGGTGCGCGGCCGATAGTGTTGGTGCCGGTGCCGGCGATCTGCAGGATTCCCGGGCCTCCGCGAAAGGCAGCGTCGAGGGCGATGATGTGGTCGCCGACGACCTCGGAACGCTCGACGGCAAAATCGTTGAAGACCGCGGTGATCCACTCGGTAATGCCGGGCATGGTGGCGCTGGCGACACCGCAAGAGGCGGCGCGGACGGCGTTAACGCCCGCCTGCGCGTAGACATCCTTGAGCACGGCGCGCAGATTTTCTTCGGCGGCCTCGGCCCCCACCCGCAGCCGCTTGATGGAGCCGCTCTCAGCAAAGGCCAGGACGCGATCGCCGTCGACGATGGAAGCGCGCGTGCGAGTACCCCCGCCATCGATACCGAGAACCACGCTCATTGCTTCTCGAACGACGCTCATTGGTTCCCCACCCCCTATTTCTCGGGCGCGACGCCGCCATCCCGCAGCGTTGCCGAGAGAATGTTCAGGCTGCCGTCCGACTTCGGCGCGTGAAGGCCGAGCATGTGCGCGAGCCATGGATAGAGATTGACGTTTTCAAAGGGCGCAACGGTTTTTCCGGCGACGAGATCGGGGCCTGCAGCGAAGAAGCTGGCCTTCATCTCGGGAATGATGTGGGGATCGAAGCCATGCATGCCGATGGTAGGTGGTTTGTTGGTTTGACCTGCGGCTGGCAAGTGAGCGCGGATGGCATAGGGGCCGGTGACGACAATGACCGGGTCGCCCTCGCGCGGATTTTGGTTGTAGTTGAGATCGGCGGGGACGTTCTTGAGGCGATAGACGACAAACTGCGATGAAGCGTGCTTGAGCTGGCTGTAGACGCGCGCGCGATCATCTTCGGTTTTGCCGTAGAGGAGCGAGCCGATGGCGTCGAAGCCGGTGAGGTCGGCGAACTGGTCGAGGTTGATCCAGTCGCCTTCGGACTTGATCATGCCGTGATCGCTGACCACGACAAGATCGATGGGCAGGCCGGTGGATTTGAGCGCGGATTCGAGCTTGCCGACGATCGCGTCCATTTTGAGCTCGGCGGCGCGGGTCTGCGGCGCATCGGGCCCAAACTCGTGGCCTTCGTGGTCGGGCTCGGAGTAGTAAATCGCGATGAAGTGCGGGCGCTCGGCGGCAGGCAAACGGAGCAACGCGACTGTGTCGTCGATGCGCGCCTGCTGCGACTCGGGCGTGGGCTCGGTTTTTGCGTCGTAGTGCGCGTACCAGGAGGGCAGGAAGCCGGCGATTTTTGCCTCGGATCCGACCCAAAGCAGACTTGCCGTGCGCATCCCCTGGCTCTCGGCGAGGCTCCACAAGGGAACGCCGTTGTACCACGAGCTGTCGGCAGTGGCCTGCGGATCTGTGTAGGAATAGCGTGCTCCACGTGCGGGATCGAAAAAGCTGTTGGCGACGAGGCCGTGGTGCTCGGGATAAAGACCGGTGACGATGGTGAAGTGGTTGGGATAAGTGAGCGAGGGATAGCTGGGCAACATTCCCTCGGGCGCCGAGACGCCGCGCCTGGCGAGCGCGAGAAGATGCGTGGCATCGTCGCGCTTGGCGTAGTCCCAGCGGAAACCGTCGAGCGAGACGAGGACGACGTAGCGCTGACTTTGAGCCCAGGGCGAATTGGGGCCATTGTCAACGTGTGTGAGGGGCAGCGCGGGATTGAGGGCGGGAGCCTGTGCGCCGGCGACGCGCGGAGCCGCAATCGGCACAAAGACCAGAAGGATTGCGGCGATTTTGAGGCGAGCGATCGAGCGAAATCGCATGGAGAATACCTCCGAATCAGCTTATCGCAGAGAAACGAAGTGCGCTCCTACGTTGACGGTGGTCAGCCGAAGACGCGCGCCCATGCCGTCCAGACCAGACCCTCCGCGAGGATGGAAAGCTTTTGCCACAGTGGCACAGAAGCGCGGCGCGTGAAGACGTCGTAGTTGGCGCGTTCGATGCGCTTCAACAGTGCATGATAGATGGAGACCAGCACCCAGAGAGCGGGGCGGCTGACGGGGTCGACCAAGGGCAACAGGAAACGCGCTCGGCCGTAGTAGTGCTCGGCTAGGTGCGCAACGGCGGCAAAAAGCTCTCGCTCGGCGGCAGTGGGCGGCGCCGCAGGCGGGCGATGAAGCAGCGCATCGAGCGAAACGCCATGATGGGCGAGATTCTTCAGCGGCAGATAGACCCTATTGCGCGCGGCGTCTTCGGCCACGTCGCGCAGAATGTTGGTGAGCTGGAAGGCGATGCCGGTTTCTTCGGCCAGCTTTTCCGCGCGCAGGTCTTTGTAGCCGAAGATGCGGATGCAGACCAGGCCGACGACCGACGCGACCAGGTAGCAGTAGCGATAGAGATCTTCGAAAGTCGCGTAGGTCTCCGGTGCGCCGTCCGCGGCGTGGTCCAGATCGAGGGTGATGCCGGCGACGAGCTCGTCGAGCAGCTTGAGCGGGATTTGGAAGCGCATGGTCGCGTCACGCACGGCAAGGAAGACAGGATCGGTGGTCGCGGCTCCCTTTGCAGCGTCGCGCCAGGCGGCGAGCCAGGCATCCAAACAGCGCCGGCGCTCGTCGCGCGGAATGGATTCGTCGTCGGCAAGGTCATCGGCCTGGCGCATGAAGGCGTAGATGGCGCAGATGGCGTTGCGGCGATGGCGCGGAAGGGCGAGGAATGCATAGTAGAAGTTTTTGGCTTCACGCTTCGCGATTTTGCGGCAGTCCGCGTAGGCGCTGGCCAAGGCGAAGTCGTGCGATTGAGCTTTCGGCGTCAAGCGACCTTTCCTGTCGATCGAGGACCGAGGCGCAAAAACGGCAGAGCCTTGCCAGCGAGAGCGCGAACGGCGAGCGAGAGCTTGGTCAGCTTTGAGATGGCCGGCCGCGCGCTGAGCACATCATAATCGCGGCGCTCGATGGCGCGCAGAATCTCGAGACCACCGCGGCTGAACAAGTCGAGGTCGAGGGCGAGATCGCGGTTGACTCTGCCAATGAGCGGCAGGCCCTGGGCAAAGAGTGTACGCGCAAAGTCGACTTCGTGGCGCAGTAATGCGCGAAACTCGGGAGTGGCAACGCCGTGCGCGATGGTTTCGTCACTGACGCCAAAGCGTCGCATGTCGTCTTGCGGCAGGTAAACGCGGCCCTTCAAGAAATCAACCCGCACGTCCTGCCAGAAGTTGGCCAGTTGCAGCGCGGAGCAGGTTGCGTCAGAGAGACGGAAATTCTCGTCACTCACTTCGCCGCAGGCGGAGAGCACAAGACGACCCACGGGATTGGCCGAATAACGGCAGTAGCCGAGCACGTCGTCCATGGTGGCGTACCGCGTGACGGTTTGGTCCTGGCGAAAGGCAACAAGCAGATCAGCGAACGGCTCTTTGGGAATCGAGCAGGCGCGAATGGTTTCAGCCAACGCAACGAAGACTGGATGGCGCGCGCGGCCTTCATAGCAGTCGTCCAGTTCCCTGCCCCAAAGATCGAGAAGCGCCAAAGCCGCGGATTTGTCGGGCACTTCGTCGCCGAGATCGTCGGAGATTCGGCAGTACGCGTAGATGGAATAGAAGTGCGGCTGAATCGCTTTGGGAAGGAACCACGTTGCCACGTGGAAGTTTTCGTAGTGCGTTTGTGCCAGATGACGGCAGTACTCGCGGGCTTGATCGAGAGTGGGCGCAACATCAGGGATGCGATAGGCCGCCGGAAGCGCACTCCAGCCGCGGGCGATGAGTTCGTCGGACGAAGGCTGGGCGGCGGTGGCGGTCATGGATGTTCTGGCATTCCCTCGGGGCTAAAGCCCATCTCTATTTTGCAGCATTTTGGGCGTCGGGGCGAAGGCGCGGACCCTTCATGGTCTCGTTCCCGAAGCACCTCGCAACTACGGCACGATCGCGGTCTTGATCTCAGAGGAGCGATTCATCAAATTCTCAAAGACGCGATTCAGCTCGTACAGATGAGCGTGACCGGTGATGAAGGCGCCGGCCTGGAAGCGTCCGCCGGCGATGAGCGCGAGAGCCTTGCGGCAGATGGCGGGAGTGTGATGGAAGGTGGCGCGCAGCGTGATGTCGCTATAGTGGATGCGGTTGGTGTCGAGAGTGACGAGGGTGTTTGCGGCGCAACCACCGAAGAAATTGACGGTGCCGCCCTTGCGGACAAGCTCGACCGCCTCCTCCCATGTTTCGGGAGTGCCGACGGCCTCAATGGCGACATCGACGCCGCGATTGCCGGGAGTGAGAGCACGGGTTTCGCGGATAGCCTTGTGGATCGTCGAAGCCTGCACGACATGCGTGGCGCCGAGCTGACGCGCAGCTTCAACCTGGCCGTCGTGCTTGACGATGGAGATAGTCTCAAAGCCGGCCAGCGCGGCGACATGGAGAATCATGAGCCCGAGCGGCCCGCCGCCGATGACGGCGACAGTGTCACCCTTGCGCGGACAGGAATCTTCGAGTCCGTGGACGGCACAGGCCAGCGGCTCGGTGAGAGCGGCATGCTCGAGCGGAACGTTCTCAGGAATAATGAGGGTATTCTTGGCGACAATGCGCTCCGGAATCTTGATGAACTCGGCATAAGCGCCGTTGTTGAAGAGCAGGTCGTCGCAAAGATTTTCCTGGCCGCGCAAGCAGAAGTAGCACTGACCGCAAGGGGCGGAGTTGAGCGCCACGACGCGGTCGCCGGGCGAGAAATCGGAGACTCCCTCGCCCGCTTCGACGACGGTACCTGCCTGCTCGTGGCCAAAGAGCGCTGGAGGAACGATCATGCGCGCGTGGTATCCGCGGCGAAAGACTTTGAGATCGGTGCCGCAGGTGAGAGCCGCGCCCACCTGGACGACCAGCTCGCCCGCGGCGGCCTTGGGAATGGGAACCTGCTCGATGCGAACATCTTCGCGGCCGTGGAGGATGGCGGCGCGCATGGTGACGCGACCCGGGAGAAGCGCATTCTCGACCGTCCTGCGGCCCTGGTGAACAACAGTCTCGACCGTCTTGCGACCTTTAACCACCGCCGTCTCGACCGTATTCAGGCCGGCCTCGACGACCGTCTCGACTGTGTTCAGGCCTCCCTCGACGACGTTCTCGACTTTTTTCCGGCCGCCTTCGACAACCGTCTTGACGGTCTTTCGGCCACGGAGGATCGCGTCCTTTACCGTGCTGGCCATCGTGGCGCTCCTACTCTGCTCCCGCCCCAGGCACAGGCTCCATCATAATCTTCATTGAGCCAGGCTGGGGGTGCGAGGCGATTTCGATTGCCGCGGCCGCTTCTTCAAACGGGAAGCGGTGCGAGATTAACTGGGTGAGGTCGAAGCCGTTGCGGTAGCCGTCGAAGACCAGGCCTGTGACCTCGTCCATGATTGGGAATGACGAGGAGTATGACCCGATGAGGGTCTTTTCGTCCACGCAAACCGCAGCGGGATCGAAGGTGGCCTCGCCGTGCTGGGTTTGGGCGAAGAGCATGACCTTGCCGCCAGGGCGAACCGCGTCCATGGCGGTGCGGATGAGCGCGTTGCCGCCGACAGCAATGATGACCGCGTCGGCGCCGCGGCCCTCAGTTTCTGCAAAGACGCGCTCCACGACATTTTCGGTGCCGGCGTAAATCGGATTCTTGAGCCCGAAACGTGCGGCGATGGCGTGGCGCTCAGCAAAGAGGTCGGAGGTAAGCACACGTGCGCCGATTCGCCTGGCAAGCGCGGCGTGCATAAGCCCGATAGGGCCCTGGCCGATGACGAGGACCGTGTCGTCCGGCGCGAGGTTCAGCAGCTTGACGCCCTTGAGAACGGTGTTGAGCGGCTCGACGAATGCGGCCTGCTCGAAAGGCACGCCGTCGGGAATGCGGACCACGCCGCCATAATTGACCACAAAGTCCATGACACGGATGTATTCGGCGAAGCCGCCGCCGGAAGGCTCAAAGCCAGCGGTGGCGCCGGTCTTTTTGTAGAGCGGGCATTGCGCCGGCGTGTTCTTGCGGCAGTAGTAGCACTCGCCGCAGGGGACGTGGTGAAAGCTCATGACGCGGTCGCCGACGGCGAACTTGGTGACGCCTGCGCCGACTTCGGCGACCACGCCGGCCATCTCATGGCCGAAGATGCGCGGAGCGGAGTGCGAGCCCAAGTGAATCTTCTTGAGATCGGTGCCGCAAACGCCGCAGGTGGCGATCTTGATGAGGAGCTCACCGGGCCCGATGCGCGGAACGGGAACGGTTTCCAGGCGCATGTCATTGATGCCACGATAGACGACCGCGCGCATCGTGGTGGGGATCCTGGGGTCGATCTGAAATCTGGGACGTGAGATTTGAGTAGCCATTCTGTTCTCTGATGCGACCTCGTTCACGAGAGAAACTGGTGCAGCGACTCCGCGATGCTTTGGGAAGCCCTCTTGCTATTTTCGCCCATCCGGACGAGTGCAGGCCAGTACCACGGCCGGAAGACGGCAAAAAGAGTAAACCGGGCGAGCTGGAACTCGCCGCTGGGCGAGAGGAATCGGTTAAAGTCGGGCAGGCGGTCGGTGAGGGCATCGCTGACGCCTTTGATGGCATAGAACGGGATGCCGCGCATGGCGGCGAGGCGAGCGACGGCCGCGGCTTCCATGTCGACGAGGGCGGCGCTGTAAGCGGACGCGAGGCGCCGCTTTTCCGCTTCGTTGGCGACGGTGGGGCTGGTGGCAAGCCAAAGATCGCCTGCGCCCGCATCGCAGTGGAAGCGCTCGCCGGTGCGAACGTCGATGACTCCGGCGACGTTGTGGGCTGTGCCTGGGGTGATGGTGGAGCGAAGAGCTCCGGCCCAGCCGACGGAGAAGACGAGATCGATGGGTCCACCGGCTTCAATGGCGGCAAATGCGCGAGTGGCGGCGGATTGGCCGGCGCCGGCGCAGGCGGCGATCCATTCATCTTCTTCGTTGCGCTGCGCCCAGAAGTGAGTGCCGTCGCGGGTGCTGTGGGGCCAAGCGCGGACGAGGGGCTTGAGCTCGCCGGGCATGGCGGCGATGATGGCGGTGCGGGTCATGATGATGTTTGGGCGCGGGCCTGCGGGATGTTGGCGGGCGCGTAGCCGTTCGAGCGGAACCAGTCGATGGCGGCGCGCATGGCGGGGTAGACGGGCACGACGCGGAAGCCGAGTTCCTGCTGGGCGTGGGCGCTGGAAGCGTACATCTTCTTGCGGCCCATGCGGACCTCCTCTAGCGTGGCGCGGGGTTCCCTGCCGCGGATGCGGCCAGTGATCCACTCCTCAAAGAAGGCGTAGGTGGCGGCGATGACAAAAGGAATCTTGACCGTGGGCGAGGGAATGCCCGTGATGGCCGCCATTTTGTCGAGGATCTGCTTGAGGGTAAGGTTTTCGCCGCCTAATATGTAGCGCCGGCCGGGAGTGCCCTTGGTGAGCGCGAGGACGTGGGCGCGCGCGACTTCGGAGACATCGACGAGATTGAGGCCGGTGTCGACGTAGGCGGGGAATTTGCTGTTGAGGAAATCGACGAAGATGCGGCCCGTGGGCGTGGGCTTGCGGTCGTTGGGGCCAATGGGTGTGGTGGGATTGAGGATGATGACCTGCTGTCCGCCATTGGCCGCCGCGATGGCTTCCTGCTCGGCGAGAAACTTGGAGCGCTTGTAGTGGCCCACCATGTCGGCGAGCGAGACCGGGGTGTCTTCGTTGATGACGATCCCGTCGGTGCGGAAGTGCATCGTAGCAACACTCGACGTGTAGACGAAGCGCTTGACGCCTGCCTCGCGGGAGAGGCGGAGCAGCTCGCGGGTCCCGTCGACGTTGGATCTGTACATGGCGGCGGGATCGGGAATCCAGAGGCGGTAGTCGGCGGCAACGTGGACGACGGCGTCGCAGCCCGACAGCGCGGGCTTGAGCGAGGCAGGATCGGAGAGATCGCCAACGACCGTTTCGCCGCGAATGCCTTCAAGGTTGGCGAGATTGCTGGTTTTGCGGGTAAGGAGGCGCAGGTCGGCGCCTTCGGCGGCAAGGGCCTTGGCAACGTGGTGACCCACGAATCCTGTCGCGCCAGTCAGGAATACTCTCATCGCTTGAGCGAATCTAGCAGCAGTCTACTCCAGCGATTCGGGAACCAGGGCGATGTTCTTTTCGCCGGCGGCCTTCTTTTCCGTGTAGGCCTTGACCCAGTCTTCCCAGTGCTTGCCGGCGGCACGGTCCTTGCCGCTGAACTCGAGGCGTGCGATGTCGGCGTAGCTCACCTTGCGCTTGTCAGCCGCGTTGGGAGCGAAGTACTGCACCCAGGATTCGGCGAGCGTTGCGCCGGTGGAACGATTGAAGATGTAGGCTTCGATTGTTTCGCCGGACTTGAGGGTAATGGTGACATCGCCGCGATAGTCGAAGGCTTTTTCGAGAGCGCGGCGCAGATCCTCGTCGCTGGCCAGTTCCGGAACCCAGCCCTCGAGCTCTTCATGCTCGGTTCCGGGAGCCAGTTCCAGCGCTTCGACCTGTTCCAGCGTGTACTTCAAGACTTCGGCTGTCATGCGCGCGTCTCCTCAAGCTCACGGTCCGGATGCGTGATATGCACCAGCGACGACGGGCCGTGGGGCATGGGCTCATTGAGCAGGTTGAGCGCGTGCTGGTCGGGATAGAGCGAGAAGCTGCCCTTGACCATGGCGAAGAAGCCCTTGAGCGAGCCGAAGCCTTCGAGCACAGCGGAAGGCTCGTAGCCGCAACTCACCATGCAGTTGGCGCACTTGGGATTGCCCGATGCCACGCCGTACTCTTCCCACTTGGTTGTTTCCATCAGCTCTTTGAAGGTTTCCGTGTAGCCATCCTGCAGCAGGTAGCAGGGCCGCTGCCAGCCAAAAATATTGAAGGCGGGTGAGCCCCACGGCGTGCATTCATAGTTACGGTCGCCCATCAGGAACTCGAGGAAGAGCGGCGACATGTTGAATTTCCAAGTCTTCTTGCGGTTCGACAGGATGGCGCGGAAGAGGCGACGCACGCGGGCGCGGCCCATGAAGCGATTCTGGTCGGGCGCCTTGTCGTAGCTGTAGCCGGGCGAGAGCACGATGCCCTCGACGCCCATCGCCATGACCTCGTCAAAGAATTGGCGAACGGGGTTGGGATCGGTGCCGTCGAAGAATGTTGCGTTGGTGGTGACGCGGAAGCCGCGCTTGACGGCTTCCTTAATGCCTTCGACGGCGATATCCCAGCCTCCCTCGCGGCAGACGGAGAAGTCGTGCTCGTCGCGCTGGCCGTCGAGGTGGACAGAGAAGGTCAGATATTTTGACGGCGTGAATTCCGGCAGGCGGCGCTTGAGCTCGAGCGCGTTGGTGCAGAGGTAGACGTACTTCTTGCGTGCGATAAGGCCGTTGACGATATCGACGATTTGCGGATGGAGCAGAGGCTCGCCGCCGGGGATGGAGACCATGGGTGCGCCACATTCCTCGATAGCGACGAAGCACTCCTCAGGCGTGAGCTGCTTTTTTAGGATGTGCGGCGGATATTGCACCTTGCCGCAGCCGGCGCAGGCCAGGTTGCAGCGGAAGAGCGGCTCCAACATGAGCACAAGCGGATAGCGCTTGTTGCCCTTGAGCCGGTTCTTGAGGACGTAGGTCGCCACCGTCCACATCTGGGAGATTGGAACTGCCATCAGCGTTTTTCCCTCAGGGGCGGAAGCCCCGGTGTTTCTCAGCTCGTAGCCTGTTAGCTCGTAGCCGGCAGCTTGAAACTCACTCCTTCTGTTCGATGCTCAGAGCAACAGCGAAGCAGCTACAGGCTACCGGCTCCCGGCTAAAAGCTGGTTGTTTCTTTCCATTGCCCGCTTGTAGGCCACGAGCGCCATGAGCGGGAAATACTGGCGATACATGGTGTAAGCCAGATAGAAAACCTTGGGGAATCCCGTCCCCGTGATGATGGCCTGGCGCGTCGGGCCCTCGCCCATCGACTCGTCCCAGCTTCCGTCGGCGTGTTGCCGCTCGAGCAGCCAACGCACGCCCTTGGCGACGGAGTCCGAGCGATCGTCACCTGCGGCGAGCAGGCCGAGCATTGCCCATGCAGTTTGCGAAGGCGTGCTCGGACCTATGCCGCGCGTGTCAGGATCGTTGTAGGTGCCGCAGGTCTCGCCCCAGCCGCCGTCGGAATTCTGCACCATGCGAATCCACTCCGCTGCTTGCTGAATCTGCGGCTCGAGGTGATCGACGCCGATGGCATCGAGCCCGCGAAGGACCAGGAACGTTCCATAAAGATAGTTGACTCCCCAGCGGCCGAACCAGCTGCCGTCCGGCTCCTGCTCGGAGAAGATGAATTCGATGGCGCGCTCGACGCGCTTGTCCTCGCGCGTGTAGCCGTAGACAGCCAGCACCTCCAGCATGCGCCCGGTAATGTCCACACTGGGCGGATCGAGCATGGCGTTGTGATCCGCGAAGGGGATGTACTGGAAGATCATTTTGGTGTTGTCTTTGTCGAAACTGCCCCAGCCGCCGTTGCGGCACTGCATGGCGAACTCCCATTCGATGGCCCGCTGCGCCACCTGGTGCTGATAGCGCTCGCGGGGATTGTCGACTTTGCTAAGGGCGAGCAGGACCTGGGCGGTATCGTCGGTGTCGGGATAAAACTCGTTGTTGAACTCGAAGTACCAGCCGCCGGGCTCGGTGTTGGGAACTTTCACGGCCCAATCGCCCTTGTGGCGGACCTCTTTGGCGAGCATCCAGTCGACGGCCTTGATCATGCGCGGGTCGGTTCGCGGGACACCGGCTTCGCCGAGCGCGTAGACGGCCTGCGCCGTGTCCCAAACAGGGCTCATGCAAGGAGTCATGCGGAAGGTGGGCTCGGGCATTTCGGGCGTGGCCGGCTGCTCGATGCCGAGCTTTTCAAATTCGTCGCGGGCGCGGATCACCTGGGGATCGTCTTCGCTGTAACCGAGGCAGCGCAGCGCGATGATGGCGTTGAGCATGGCGGGATAGATGGCGCCCAGGCCGTCGGTCATTTCCAGGCGTTCGAGCATCCACTTTTCGGCGCGCTTGAGCGCGTGCTTGCGCAGCGGGCGGAGGTGCACCATTTCGGACCAGTGCATGAGCCGATCGAGAATGAGGAAGAAATTGCGCCAGGAAAAGAGCCGCTTGCGATCGATGCGCAGGCGAAGGATGGAGTTGGCGCGGCCGCCCACGAACAACTCATCGATGCCCTGCTCCGGCGGAATTTTCTTGTACGGTTTCTTGGCGTACATGATGGCCAAAGGCACGAGAATGGAGCGCGACCACGCGGAGATTTCGTAGATATTGAAGTAGAACCAGTTGGGAAAGAGAACGATCTCCGGCGGAATGGCGGGGACGGCGTCGTAGTCGTACTGGCCCAGCGCGCACAGATACATTTTGGTGAAGGTGTTGCAGGCGGTGACGCCGCCATGAGCGAGCACCCACTCGCGGCACTTGGCCAGGCGCGGGTCGGAAGGGCCGATGCCCATGAGCTTGGCCGCGGAGTAGCACTTGACCGAGAGCGAGATGTTGCCCGGCCCGCCGGGATGGATGCTCCAACTGCCATCTTCGTTCTGGTAGCGCATCATCTCCGTGCAGGCGCGCTTGAGCCGGCCGAGATCGCCGCTTTCGAGCAGCGTGTGCAGAAAGATGTAGTCGGCTTCGAGCATCGAGTCGGCCTCGAGCTCGCCGCACCAGTAGCCCTCAGAATGCTGGAGCGAGAAGAGGCAGTCGCGCGCGCCCGCGATCGCCGACTCGACATCGGCCAGGTCTGCATCGATTCGGCCAAAACGGGGGGCCGCAGTGGGCGTTTTTGGCTGATCTTGGATCATGTGGTCTCGAAAATCCGAACCCTCAAGTGGAACCCGGAAATCTGTCTTTATGTTCCGGGTTGGGTGCACATCCTGATGCTGCGTGCCGGGCCGACGTAACGCCTGCTCTGTCAACGAACGGGGACAGGCTCGGCCCCGCCAGCGCTGCCAATGGCTTGCACAATCTCAGGGGGCAGGCCGAAGCGAACATTTTCCGGCATGACCTCAATCTCTTCGACGTCTTCGAAGCCGTTCTGACGCAGATAACTGACCACGTCTTCGACCAGAATCTCCGGCGCCGATGCACCGGCGGTGACTGCGACATTTTCAACGCCGGCGAGCCATTTGGGATCGATGGCCTGGGAGTTATCGATGAGATACCCGATGGTGCCGAGGTTGCGCGAAACCTCGACAAGACGGTTGGAGTTGGAGCTGTTTGTGGAACCGACGACGAGCACAAGGTCGGCCTTGTGAGCTACATTGCGGACGGCCACCTGGCGATTTTCAGTGGCGTAGCAGATGTCCTGCGAGTGCGGTCCGACGATGTGGGGAAATTTGATTTTGAGGGCGTGGATGATGTCGCGCGCCTCGTCGAGCGAGAGGGTGGTCTGGGTGAGGTACGCCACGCGGTCGGGGTTGGGAAGCTCGAGCGCCTCGACTTCAGCAACGTTTGAAACGACATGAGTTACGTCGGGAGCTTCGCCCAGCGTGCCCTCGATTTCGTCGTGGTCGCGGTGGCCGATAAGCACCAGCGAATAGCCCTGCCGGGCGAACTTGACGGCCTCGAAATGCACTTTGGTGACAAGCGGGCAGGTGGCGTCAATCACCCTGAGATTGCGGCCTTTGCTGCGCTCGCGGACCGCGGGCGAGACGCCATGGGCGCTGTAGATGACGCGCTGGCCGTCGGGCACGTCGTCGATTTCGTGGACGAAGATCGCGCCCTTTTCCGCTAACTCGTTCACAACATAGTGGTTATGGACGATCTCGCGGCGGACGTAGATGGGCGCGCCGAAAGTCTCAAGAGCGATCTTGACGATGTCGATGGCGCGGACGACTCCGGCGCAGAAACCACGTGGTTTGAGCAGCAACACCCGCTTTTTGCCGCGGGAAGCGTCGGCGGAGCCGTGATGGGGAATGGATTCGACGGCAGTTGTGGTCACATCTCCAAGTATACCAATGGGCGGGTGAAAGGGACAGGAGAGAAAAGCAATCGGAGCAGACCCCCGCAACAGCAACCCGGCCCGCCGATCAGCCGATTCACAAACCCAGCGAAGCAAGGGCTAAATTGCTGCATTTGCTCCCTCAGCCTGCCCAATTGAGGACCTGCGCGCACTGGTCACAGTAGCTCTGTATTTTGATTTGCCGGGCGGCATACTGAGTTATGAAAAAGATTCTGCTCGGCCTCGTGCTCATCTTCTGCTTCGCAGTACCCTATGCGGCGCAGGCGCAGATTGTGGTGGTAGTTCATCACCGCCACCATCACCATCATCATCACCCCTACCTCCAACTCGGCCAGTAACCGGCTGAGAATCCTGTTGTCCCACCCTTGCCGCGATCGTTTCGTCAAGTAGCAACGACAAGGATGGGGCGCGGACCCGAGCGCGCATGCGCCGGACCAGAATGGAGAAGGCTCTCCAGAGCCCTCACAGGGACACTGTTGAAGGACGGGATAGAGCCATCTCGATTGTTAGCGGAAGTTGATTCTGCCGATCTTGCGAAACGGGCTGAGGCCTCGCCTTAGCGGCGGTTGGCCGCTTCGGCGGCAAGCCTGATCTCCCGCTTGGCCTGCTCGAGCAGATCTTTTGCCTTTGCCGCATGGCCGCCCATGTCCCACTCATTGGCCTGCTGCGCTGCGGTGATGCGGTCGTAAGCCTGGTTGATCAAGTCCTGCGCCGCCCTGAGGTTGGGGTGCCGACCTCCTTGCGCAACGAGCACGCCGCTTGCAAAACAAACCAAACCCAAAATGCAGCCCGAGAGGAGTTTGCTTCTTGTCATAGGTAAAGCCTCCGTAGGCCACCATACAGACCCCGGTGAAGTCGCGGCAACAGAAAAATTGATGAATATTCGCAGCGGCCGGGCTTCGATTGCTTGTTCTGCCAGCCACAACCGGTGGTAAGCTTGGGGACCGTACGGGCTAAGGAGGCGGATTTATGGCGAAGGCAAAGAAATGCGCGAATCCCGCCTGCAGTTGCGTTCCCGCCGGCGGCGCAAAATACTGCAGCGCCCATTGCGAAGGCATCGGAAACGGAACCGAGGTGGTTTGCCGGTGCGGCCACGCCGAGTGCACAGGGGATGTGACGAACGCGTAGGGTGCGGCCTGAACGGACATCAAGATTTTCCTCAATTGGCCGGGATTTCAACCGTGGGTTTAGCGGAGTTAGGTCCTGCGGCTCGCGGCTAAAATCAATCTAGCCATGTCCGAATTCACGCACCTGCATTTGCATACGGAGTATTCGCTTCTCGACGGCGCCTGCGACGTCTACAAGCTCGTGGACCGCGTGGCGGCGCTGGGGCAGAAGTCCGTCGCCATGACGGATCACGGAAATATCTACGGGGCAGTGCACTTTTTTGACGCGGCCAAGGAAAAGGGAATCAAGCCGATCCTCGGGTGCGAGCTCTACGTGTGCAAGGCGGAAGATCATCGCGCGGAGGCAACCAGGAACGCGAACGACTCCAGCGGTGTGAGCCTGCCGTCGCCCGGAGCCGCGAGAAAAGACGAGTACAACCACCTGCTGGTCCTGGCCCAGAACGAGGAGGGCTACCAGAACCTGATCCGGCTGACGTCGGAGGCATCGCTCAACGGCTTCTACCGGCGGCCCAGGGTGAGCAAGAAGTACCTGGCGGAACATGCGAAGGGGTTGATTGGATTTTCAGGCTGCCTCAGTGGCGAGTTGTGCGAGGTGCTGGGCGACGAGAACCTGGACGCGGCGGAGAGATATCTGAAGGCCAAGGCGGTGGCGCGGCAATACGAAGACATCTTCGGCAAAGGGAATTTTTTCCTCGAGATTCAGGATCAGGGCCTCGAGGCGGAGAAGAAGATCAATGGCGACCTGTACCGGCTGGAGCGCGAACTGGAGATTTCGCTGGTGGCAACGAACGACTCGCATTACCTGTGCGGCGAAGACAGCCACGCGCACGACGTGATGCTGTGCGTGCAGACGGGCGCGAAGATTCACGAGCCCAACCGATTCAAGTTCGACAGCGACCAATTTTTTGTGAAGAGCGCCGACGAGATGGCGCGGGTGTTCAAGGATTCGCCTGCGGCGCTTGCGCGGACGATGGAGATTGCCGAGCGCTGCAATCTGAAGCTGCGCAAGGTTGAGACTCCATTTCCGGATTTCGCGGTGCCGCAAGGGCACACGGTTGACAGCTACTTCGAGCAGGTGTGCCGCGCGGGGCTGAAGAAGCGGATGGAGACGGCAGTGCGGCAACTGGAGCTGCGCGGAGTGAGACGCGCGACTCCCGATGAGTACGAGTCGCGGCTGAACTTCGAGATCGGCATCATCAAGCAGATGAATTACTCGGGATATTTCCTGATCGTGTGGGACTTTATCAAGTACGCGCGCGATCACGGGATTCCAGTGGGGCCGGGGCGCGGGTCGGCGACGGGGTCGCTGGTGGCGTACGCGATGGAGATCACGAATATCGATCCGCTGCAGAATGTGCTGCTGTTCGAGCGGTTCCTGAACCCGGAGCGCATCACCATGCCGGACATCGACGTGGACTTCTGCATGAACCGGCGGGGCGAAGTGATCGAATACGTGACGCGCAAGTACGGGCGCGAGCAGGTGGCACAGATTATCACGTTCAATACGATGGCGGCCAAGGCGGCGATCAAGGATTGCGGGCGCGCATTGGATATGCCCTACGGCGACGTGGACCGCATTGCGAAGCTGGTGCCTTTGACGCTTGGCATGACGCTGGACCGGGCGTTGGACGAGTCGCCGGATTTGCGCAAGGCCTACGACAGCGACAAGCAGGTTCGCGAGCTGATTGATACGGCGAAGAAGCTGGAGGGGCTGGTGCGCGGCGCGGGCGTGCACGCGTCGGCAGTGGTGATTGCGCCGCGCCCGCTCACGGAGCTGGTGCCGCTGAACCGGACCAAGAACGACGAAATTGTGACGGCCTACGACATGAAGGCCGTGGAGAAGATGGGCCTGCTGAAAATGGACTTTCTGGGCCTGACCACGCTCACGGTGATTTCTGACTGCCTGAAGCTGATTGAGCAGACGCGCGGCGAAAAGCTGGACATCGATCTGCTGCCGATGGACGATCCGGAAACGTTCAAGCGCGTGTTTCACACGGCGCTCACGTCGGGGGTGTTTCAGTTTGAGTCGGGCGGAATGCGGGACGTGCTGCGGCGTTACAAGCCGGACACGGTGGAGGACCTGACAGCGTTGAACGCGCTCTACCGGCCGGGACCGATGGACATGATCGACGACTTTGTCGAGCGCAAGTGGGGACGCCGCAAGGTGGAGTTTCTGCTGCCAGAGCTTGAGGCAATTCTGAAGGATTCATATGGAGTGATCGTCTACCAGGAGCAGGTGATGCGCATCGCCAATGTGCTCGCAAGCTACTCGCTGGGCGAGGCGGACATTCTGCGGCGCGCAATGGGGAAGAAAGATCCCAAGGCGATGGCGGAACAGCGGGACCGCTTTATGACGGGCGCGGCCAAGCTGGGACATCCGAGGGCTGCGGTAGACGAAATCTTCGAGCAGATGGCGAAGTTTTCAGGCTACGGGTTCAACAAGTCGCACTCGGCGGCGTACGCGCTGGTGGCCTACCAGACGGCTTATTTGAAGACGCACTATCCGGTGGAGTTCATGGCGGCGCTGCTGACCTCGGAGACGTCGAAGCCGGACAGCGTGGTGAAGTACATCGGCGAATGCCGCGAGATGGGCATTCGAGTGGAGCCGCCGGATGTGCAGGTCTCAGGCGCGCAGTTCACGCCGCACACGATCGAGGATCGCCAGGCGGTACGCTTCGGCCTTGCCGCGGTGAAGAATGTGGGCGGCAATGCGATCGAGTCGATTTTGAAGGCGCGCGCAGAGGCCGGCGGGCGGTTCAAGAGCTTTTGGGAGTTTTGCGAGAAGGTCGATCTGCGGCTGATGAACAAGCGCGTGATCGAATCGCTGATCAAAGCGGGCGCGCTGGACTCGCTGGGCACGCGCGGGCAATTGATGGCGGCAGTGGACAAGGCGATGGAACGCGCGCAGAAGGCGCAGCGCGATGCGGAGCAGGGACAGAGCGGATTGTTTGGGCTGTTCGATGAAACGCCGACGCGCGGGCGCGAGGCCGATGCGCTGCCTGCTGCGGCCGACTGGGAAGAAGGCGAGCGGCTGGCGAACGAGAAGGAAGTGCTGGGATTTTTCGTCTCGGGCCATCCGCTGGACAAGTACGCGGACAAACTGCGCAACCTTACGGGCGTGATCCCAGTGGCCGAGGCGCTGGAGCGCAAGCCGCCGGAACGGCGTTGGGGCGGGCAGGCGGACATGGCGGACGAGCTTCAGGTGGCGGGGATCATTCATGGCCTTGGCGTGAAGAAGAGCCGGCGTGATCAGCGGTTATACGCGCAGGCATCACTGGAAGACGCAACGGGCAAGATCGAGCTCATCTGCTTTGCGCGCGACTACGAGCGGCTGGCGCAGCAGCTGAAGATCGAAGCTCCGGTGCTGGTGCGCGGAACGTTGATGGGCGACGAGGATGCAGCACCAAAGATTGCGGTGAGCCAGGTGCAGGCGCTCGAAGAGGTGCAGGTGAAGCTGCCGGGCGGCGTGCGCATTCGCATTAATCTGGACCGCGCGACGGATGAGATGCTGGCGAAACTGAAGAGCGCCGCGGAGGCTGCGCCCGGACCCGGAAAAGTGATGCTGCAGCTCGAAAAAAAGGGCGAGTACGCGGTCATTCTGGAGCCGGAGGGGATGAGTGTCGCGGCGGATCGCGGTTGGGTGGAGCGCGTGGAGGAGCTGGCCGGCAAGGGCTCTGTGCAAGCAGTGGGATAGAGCGGCGGCGGTTAAGAACCACCGCAGTTGGATGGATGGCTACGCGATGGGTCAGCCGCGCATGTGATGGTGCTGAGCGAGTTCGCTACCTGAGGCGAACCAGCGCGACTCGATGTGCGTTCAGTGATTCTGCGATCTGGATGCGGCATGCAGGACGGCGTCGTAAGCGGGCTTCGGCTGGCCGTTGCGATCAAAGAGGAGCGGGTAGCTGGTGCGGCCCTTGACCGGCCACCCGTTCAGCCAGGAATCGCCATCGGTGACGCCCCAGAACGTGACTCGCTCGACCGTGTCGCGGTGCTTGAGGTAGACGCGAAAGAGATCGGCGTAGCGCGCGGCGAGCTGCTGCTGGACAGAATCGGGTAGCCCGTTGACATATGGATTCAGCGCTGCATTCTGCTCGATCTTGAGCGACACATCGGCGGTAGGCTGATGGCTGGTTGAAGGAAGCACGTCGATATCGAACTCTGTGATGGCGACTTTGACGCCAACCGCTGCGAAGGCCGAGAGCGTGGCATCTTCCTGCTCCGCGGTGGGCCAATCCAAATGGTTATGGCCCTGGATGCCAACGCTGGCGATGGGAATTCCCTCGGCCTGCAGCCTCTTGATGAGCGCAATCGCGCCGCTGCGCTTGGGCTCGTTCTCGAGGCTGTAGTCGTTGTAGATCAGCAGCGCCTGCGGATCGGCCTTGTGCGCGAATTGAAATGCCTTTTCGATGTAATCGGGGCCGATGATCTTGTACCAGAGCGACTGGCGCAGCGTGCCGTCATCGTTGAGCGCTTCGTTGACGACGTCCCAGCTCTGAATCTTTCCCCTGTAGTGGCCGACGACAGTGTCGATGTGGTCCTTCATGCGCGCGAGCAGAGCGTCGCGGGTGAGGAGATTGCCGTGGTCGTCATGAAAGACCCAGTCCGGAACCTGTTCGTGCCACACCAGCGTGTGCGCCGCGATGAACATTTGGTGCTTTTGGCCAAAGGCGACGTACTGGTCGGCGAGATCGAAGTTATACTGCCCGGGCTCAGGATGAATCCTTTCCCACTTGAGCACGTTTTCCGGCGAGATGGAGTTGAACTGCGATTCGAGGAGGGCGTCGCCACGCTGATCCTGGCCGCTGATCTGCGCTTCGTTCATGGCCGCGCCGATGACGAAGTCGCCTTTGAAGGCCTGCTTCAATGAAGTTGGGGCGTGAGCAGCAGCCGCGCCGCAGACGACAATCAGAAACGCCGCAGCGACAGAACGCGCACCAGTGCGTGAATTGGCTTGCATGATTCCCTCTTTCCGGAATTTCTGCTAAACCAATGTTAAACCTACGAGAGTTTACCGGTAGCGAACCCTTTGCGCCGCTCAGCCAGCTCGAGCGCGATTTTCTGGTTGACTTCGCGCGAGATGGGATAGAAGAGGAGGCAAACCGCAGTGGCAAAGAAGGCCAGGCCCGCATAGACGCTGGCGGTGAGCAGGATGCCGGACTGCGCGTGCGCGGTCTGCACCTGAGCCTCAGAGACGAAACCATAGAGCGAGAAGAGCCAGCCGGCGATGGCGCCGCCAAGAGCAAGACCTGCCCAAAGGGCGAAAACGACAGCAGCCGTGACAGTGCCACTGGCGCGGCGGCCGGTCTTCCACTCGCCGTAATCGGCCACGTCGCCCATCATCGCCCAGAGGATGGGGCCCGACAATCCAAAGGAGAACTGGCGCAGGACTTCAGTTGCAATGACCACCACGGTGGCAGTTGGCGGAATGAACAGCAGCGCCGTATTGAAGACACCCGCCAGAAACATGCTGGCGATAAAGAGCTGACGCTTGCCCACACGCGCTGAGACGGCGGTGGAGCAGGCAACGCCCGCGAGAAGCGCGGCGAGCCCGAAGCCGTTGAACCAGGCGTAGAGATCGACATTTCCGGCGACAAAGCGAAAGTAGGGCAGCATCACGTTGCCGCGAATCACGATGGCTGCGAAATAGAACAGCGTGGCCAGGAAGAGCACGACCCAGGGGCGGTTCTTGAAGAGGTCAGAGAGATCCCGGCCTAGATCGGACTTTTGCTGCGGGTCAGGCTGGATGCGCTCTTTGGTGGCGAAGAAGGCAATGACGAAGAAGATGACGCTGAGAGCAGAGAGCAACCCCATCGTGAGCTGATAGCCAAGCGCGTCGTTGCCATGGCCGAAGAATCTGACCATGGGGATGGCGAGGCTGGCGACGATGAAACCGGCGGAGTTGGCAAAGATCTGGCGGTAGGATGCGATGCTGGTCCGTTCGTCGGGGTCGGAGGTCATGACCGCGGTGAGCGAGGCGTAGGGAACATTGTTGACCGTATAGATGACCCGAAGCAGGATGTAGGTGGTCCAGGCGTAAATGATTTTTGCGGCCGGACTGATATTGGGCGTGGTGAAGGTGAGGACGCCGATGACGCCGAACGGTAGCGCCGTCCAGATCAGCCAAGGGCGGAACTTGCCCCATCGCGTGTTGGTGCGATCGGCAATAACACCCATCACCGGATTGAGGCACGCGACACCGAGGCCGACGACGAGGAAAAGCGTTCCGGCCTGAGCCGGAGTAAGGCCAAAGGTGTGGGTGTAGAAGTCCAACTGCAGGGCCAACATGGCCTGGAAAACAAAGTTGGCGGCCATGTCACCCAGGCCATAGCCAAACTTCTCACCAAAAGAGAGCCGCTCAGTCATGCTTGCCTCTTCTTTCACCGGCGCTTGCGGCCGCTTTCTCATCTTTTCTGATCGAGCCGGATTTCGCGGCTGGAGCAGAGGGCCTGCCGGAATGGAATTGTTCCCCTACCGAAAGACCCGGCCGAACTGCCCGTTCTCTGGCCGCAGACCAGTGTATTCATAGAACCCGCGACGGGCAAGGAGAAAAGCGATTTTCTTAGGGAGAACGGTCGGGCCACGGATATTCTTGCGAACTTGGGATGCGCCAATGGGACCGGTCAAGGCTTTGCACAGGTTTTGGTGCATCGACTGTTTTGCAGCCAGTAAGCGGCTGTTCCGACGCGGAGTCGGGTGGAAAGAGCGCTGCTAGACGGGCAGTTCGCAGCACCCAAAATCGCGCTTTTGGGAATCCTCGAGAAATTACAAGAAAAAGACTTTTCAGCGTCGCCGTTGCCTGCTACCCTCTCTCTACACGTGGGTAGATCACCGCAACAGGTGATTGATTTCCTCTACTTTCCTGCCCTTCGGCTGTCAGCCATTGCGGGTTCCATTCGATGAAGAACCAATGCGCTTTTTTGCGCGATGGGGCATCGGATTTGCCGGCGCGGTCCATTATACGCATTGATCCAGTACGAAAGAAACGGGAACCAGGGAAACAGGTCGGAACCTAGACCATCTTCTGCTTTGCCGCTTGGCGAGATGACCTTGCCTGCTATTCCGCTTCGTGTGCGGATCAATCCCTCAACCGGGCCGGTTGGCCAAGGATTGGAAGGGGTATCGCGATGAAACTGCCGCATCGTTTTTCCGCCGTGTTTACAGTATCGCTGCTTATCTTAGGAGCCTGTTCCGTTGCGCGCGCCGCCGGGCCTGCCTCTCGCGAAGGGGCAACTGCCGACGAAAATCCGTCTGGGGCCAAGCCTCCGGAAACAATCATTATTCCGGGGCCGCTGCGGTCGTTCCTGCGCATGGCCGGCATCAGCCAGGAGAGTCAACCCGGCGAGGTGCTCCCGCTGTTGGCTCGCAATGCATTCCTCTACGGCCATCAACTGGGGAAGAAGACGGAATACCTGGTACTGGAGGACAGGTATGTGCAGGAGGCAAGGCAACTGCAGCCTCTGGCCCTCTGGAATGGCGCGATCCACGTAACGGGTTGCGGTGATGTGGAGCCTCTGATTCAGGTGCTCGGATACCAGTTCGAGGACGGTTGCAGCCAGAAGAACGCGACGTTGATCACTGCCAACGCTGACCGCGCATTTCTCACGCTGGACTCGGGGTTCCCGCTAACGAGGCTCGAACAGTCCCTGCAGCAGGGCACTTCATTTACGTACCCTTATCCGGCGACGCGGATTCCGATCCTGTTTCGCGAAGAGGACTGGTTGGCGCTGCTTCCGGCGAAACAGCGAGCCGGCCAAACGCTGCTCGACCTTCTGATGAACAACGAGAATGCGGACCGGCTTTATTCCGCGCTGGCGCGCCTCGATCCGGAGACCAGGCTGGCTCTGTTCCAGTCGCCCGGACTCAAGCGATTGCTCTTTTATGCTCCGGCCCTCGATTTTTATGGGAGCCGGTTGTGCATTCGGAATGGCGCCGTCGAATTACCCGGAGGAGACGCTGCGGCGCACGCCTGGGAAGAACTGGTAGGGGTGAGTTCGCGTTCGCCGGGTGAGTTCGTCATCCGGTTGCTGGCCAAGGATCAGGGTTGGCTGGCGGCCTATTTTGATGCGCTGGCGCGCGTGAGTCCCGATCAGCAGGTCCTTCTTACGCGGGGAAACCGGCTGAAGAGCCTCTACGAGGCTTATCGTTCCGGAGTTCCCAACGTCGATGCGGCAAGCAGCGTATTCCCAAGGAATCCTACTCTGCTGCTGCTCTTCAACCGCCTGCAATGGGATGCATCAGGCCAGCCGCTGATCCCCGGCAATCTGAGCGTTTGGCAGGAGGTGTTCGCGCGGGAAAAGAAGCTGCACCACACGCACGACTCGAGCCGGCACGCGGGCAGCGCAGACAACGCCGAAGACATTCTCCAGGCTGTAGTGGCTTTTTCCAACATTACGACGCTCGACGGGCCGACACAGGTTTATCTGATCCTGAGTGCGATGGACGCCGCGCGGCCGGCCCAGAAGCGCCTATCGAGCGATACTGCGCGACTGCTTGCCGCAAAATACTACGAATTGAACGACTGGTATAACATTTTCGTCGAATTTCCGTCGCTGGACGACGCTTCGATCAAGAACTTTATCGATGTGGCCGATCGCATCGACGGCGTCTCGAATCAGTCGCTGCGGTCCAATGCGCTGGGAGCGTTTCAGGCCGAGATAGGGCTTTGGCAGATCCTGGCGCGGCAAGGACAGATCGCGGGAAACGGCGCGAATTCCTCGTGGCAAAGCGCGGTTCAGGCCTATGGGGATGTTTCGTCGGCGACCCTGCTGTTCGATGCGGCGCGCAAGTCGCTGCGGTCCATCATTATTGCGGCCGGGGGCAATGCGGACCCGACCGAGGAGGAGGTTGTCGATCTGCTTGCGGGCCCGCGGCAGAGCAGCCCCGAGGGGACGCGCATCCACGACGAACTGGGGCGAAGAATCCGCGCCGTGCTCGACGACCAGCGGCTGGTCTCTCTGGATAATCTTTTCGGACTCTTCGATGGCCTGGGCGACATGGCGAAGGGTGCACAGAATGGCGACAGCCTGCTGGCCCTGGCGGGAACTTTGCGCGAATTCGAGCTGCCGCGGCCGATCTTTACCGAAGGCGAGCGTGTGACTTGGTCGCCGTCGGTCTACGTGAACCGTCACGCGGAACTGCAGGTGCGGACCGACCTGTCCAGGGTGATCAAGGCTCCGGGGACGCCGGCGCAGTTGGAGGCTGCGCGCGCGCGGCTTGCGCCGTTCCTGAGAGACACATTGGTGGGCCTGAATTACGCCTACTATGAGCCGCCGGGCGCGCAGATTCTGCACAGCAATCCGCTCTTCGTGCGCTCGCACGATTTCTCGGCGTCTTCGATTCAGGGCATCAATCAGATTTGGGGTGCGCCATCGCTGATTGGAATTGGCGCAACGGCCGGCGGTGGCGCCTACCTGATCGGATCGCTCGCGGATTTGCCCTACGTGCTGGCGATAGCCGAAGAGGATTTTATCTCGCCCCAGAAACTGCAGGCGCTGATCTGGCGAGAGACAGTGCCAGAGCTGCTGGTGAATGCGACTCTGCCTCGTTGGTGGGGCGTGAGCCGCGACGAATTGCATGCCGTGAATCTTTATCAGGGCGCTGGAGAAGAACTGATCAAGGGGTCGGTGGACCATGCGGACTTACGCGAGAAGGTGATCGCGATCTTTAGTAACCGCATGGGATGGGGGGAAGTGGACGAGATGGAGAAATCGCTCCAACACAAGGAAGGTGCGGCGGCTCTGACAGCGCAGCTGCTTCCCACTGATACCTTCTATCTGGCAGCCGAGTTCCGCAGACGATATCCGGAGCAGGCAGCGCAATGGGGCCCGGCCAATCATGAACTCGACGATCTGGCGCGCAGAAATCCCGCGGATACGTCTCCGCAAAGGTTGGCGAGGGATTTCGGCGTTCCGCACCCAACGATGGCGGCGACCAATGCCTGCGCTCTGCTGGCGGCAGAACCGTTTCCTGTTTCCGGCGGCGTCGCAAGCCGGCTGTTCGGCGAATCGTGGGAGTCGGGCAACCTTTATTGGGCGCGCCTGGCAGATGAAAAAGGCTATGCTCCGGCGGCGCTCAACGTGCTCATTCCCGAGCTGACCCGGCAGATGGTGGCGAACATCTCCGCGACAAGTATCGACGATTGGCCCGCATTGTTGCGCGCCATGGATCAGACCGGCGAAGAGTTCCGACAGGGCAAGATTGCGATCAGCACGGCGGGCTTAGCCGACGACAGCAACGAGAGAGCGAACGGGGGTACATAAAGCGATGATGAAAAGAAAAAAGACCTTCGCATGCATCGGCGTGAGTTTGAGTGGGTTGCTCCTGTTCGCCGGCGAACCGCGGTTTGCGGCTCAGGATGAGGCAACGCATCTGCGCGTGACCGTGAATCTGGTGCAGTTGAACGTAGCCGTGACCGACAGCAAGGGAAACTATATAAGCGGCCTGAACCCGGAGAACTTTCAGATCACCGAGGACAAGATTCCGCAGCGCATCGCTACCTTTGAAGAAGGAAACGGGCCAGCGATCCGTCCGGGCCAGAGCAACCAGCCGCAGAGTTCGAGCGAAGCGTCCGGCGCTGGCGCGCCGGCGTCGGGCGGCGACGCGATCACCGCGCCTGACCGCATTTCTGCGGCCGCAATGGCTTCCACAATAGCCGGAGCGAGCATCTTCATTCTCTTCGATACCAGCAACTATATGTATCGCGGATTTGTCTACGCACAGGATGCCATCTCCGATTTTGTGCGCTCCATGGACAGCGCGAGCCAGATCGCGTTTTATTCGTACAGCCGCAATCTTTCGCGGTCCACGATGCTCACTGCGGACCGATTCCGCGTGGTGAACGGCGTGCGCAGCACGGTGGCCGGAGATGACGCCGCGCTCTATAACAGCCTGCTGATGACGGTGAAGGATGCTGCCTCGCTGACCGGGCGCAAGGCGATTGTGGTCTTCTCGAATGGTCCCGACAACGCCAGCTCCGTTCCTCCCGAGGACGTGGCGGAGCTGGCCCAGGACACGGGCACGATCATCTACATTGTGAGCACTCGCCTGGCGCAGGACGATCCGATTTCGACTGCTGCGTTTGAGCGCATGAGCAAGGCCACTGGCGGCAAGGCCTACTTTGCCGGCAATTGGCGCAAGGAGAAGCAGGCCTTTGCCTCCATCCAGGACGATCTGAGTCATCTCTATTCGGTCAGCTACTATCCGCAGGCCAATCCCAACCGGGGCTGGCGATCGATTAGCGTGAAGCTGGTCGGCCCGGGGACGGAGAAGTACCACATCCGGACGCGCGATGGGTACCGGCTGTTGCCGCCGACCCAGATCAACGCTGGCAACGACCTTGCGTCCGGAGCGCGTTCCGATCAGCAGTGAGAGGGTCAGTGTGCGTTGCGGGCCAGGCGCGAGCGACGCGGGGCGCGTGGTCTAGGTTCTTAGCGCTTTGATCAACTTGGCTGTCGTGACCACCTGGCCGGTGTGGCGTAGCGTGTGATCGGCCACGTGGATCATCGCTCCGCCGATGGATGTGAGCAATTGCTTGCGGCCAACGAAGCGCGGAGTGTTGAGGTCGGCCGTGGCCAGTACGCGGATGCGGTCGGCAGCATCGCTGAAGGACACCTCGACTTCCGATAGCAGCTCGGCTAACGATTCCTGCTTACCTTCCCCACCCTGTTCGGATTTGAGCGCGGCCAGCTGCTCTTGCGAAAGCTGGCCGCCCTCAGCGTACGTGAGGATGCGGTCTGTCGAACGGGCGATGTGGCGCAGGTGGAAGGCTATCGAAGTAAGGCCGAGCGGCTGCGCATGAACTTCGGCGTCAGTCAGTCCTGCGGCCCATTTGGTCAGGTCATCAAGCGATAGCTCGAGCGCGTGGAGCACGGCACGGCCCGCGGCGGGAACGTCTGTGTGCGTGGCGCGAAGCCATGGCTCGATGTAGGGGGCAGTGGCAGAAGCAGTGCTCATGGGGGAAGTCCTCACGCTTGCAGATCAGCCAACGGTCCTTTATCCCGCGCTCTTCACGCGCACCACGGTGATCTTTTCAAAGCCCTCTTCGAAGACCGGCGGCTTGAGCTTTTCGGCCATCTTGCGCATCACGTCTTCGCTCACCGAGCGGTCGCGCTGGCGATTGCGCTCCAGGCAAACTTCGAGCGGCACGTCGAAGAAGACGGCTTGCACCTCGTAGCCGAAGCTCTTGGCCATCTTGATCCACTGGCGGCGCTCGTGGATGGAGAGATTCGTTGCGTCCACATAGTTCATGGGCATGCGGGCGATGAGCCGCGCGCGCAAGAGCGAGCGTAGGGTGGAAAAGACCAGGCCCTGATAGCGCTGCTCCTCGACGTCGTCGAAAAGAATGTTGCGCAGAAGGTCGGAGGAAAGTGGGGTAATGCCGCGGCGACCGAACCAAGTGGTCTTGCCGGAGCCGGGCAGTCCGATGGCGAGGACCACGAATCCCTTGGGTGCCTGGGGCGAGCGCTCATCGGGGCCGGGAGCGAGCGCAGGTTTCGCAGGCATCTCCGGCTGGGTTTCGACTTCGAGGCGACCGGAGCCGGGCGGCTCATTCCATTCTTGCTTCTTGGGCCACTCTTGCTTCGCGGGCAATTGCGGGCGTGCGGGCCGTTCTGGAGCGGCTGGGCGCTGCGGCCGCGCTGGCTGCACCTGCCGGGGTTCATGGGGCCGCTGCACAGCGGTATGGCGCACCGGCACGTCATCGGGATAGAGCGGCACCAGCGGAGCCGGTTGATTCGATGGGAGTTCCTGGCCGATTTTGCCCGTAGATTCTGAGGTATTGGGGCCGCGTCTGGAGCGTCTTCTCATGCTGCTGTTCGTCCTTGCTGAAAGCCTTCGCTTCCACCCGAATACCATACTCGGCGAGGGCGCTGCAAATCGTGTGCACTCCGTCACATACAGTTCCATCGCGGGAACGCCATCCTTACGGTAGGGAATCGTGTGCGACGCGACCGCGCCTTTAGTTTTCCACTGTAGGCCGCAATGATACGATCAAGGGTTTGGTGGAAATGCATTTCCGGCCCACTTCAGACGCCGCACGACCCAGGTTTTGAATACCCATGCCACAAAGACCACGAAGGAGAAACAACCCATGGCAGTAAAAGTTGGAATCAACGGCTTCGGCCGCATCGGACGCAACGTTTTGCGCGCCGCGCTTGGCAACAAGGAAATCGATTTTGTCGCCGTCAACGACTTGACCAGCCCGGCGACGCTGGCCCACCTGCTTAAGTACGACTCGATCCTGGGCAACCTGCCGAACGAGATCCAATCGGGCGAGGACTTTATCTCGGTCGACGGCAAGAAGATCAAGGTGTGGGCCGAGCGCGACCCCGCCAAGCTGCCCTGGGCCGACGTGGGCGCGCAGATTGTGGTTGAGTCCACCGGCCGCTTTACCGACGCCACCAAGGCCGAGGCGCACCTGGGCGCGACGGTGAAGAAGGTCATCATCTCAGCTCCAGCCACAAATGAGGACATGACCATTGTGCTGGGCGTCAATCAGAACAAGTACGATCCGGCCAAACACAACATTCTCTCCATGGCCAGTTGCACGACCAACTGCCTGGCGCCGGTCGTCAAGGTGATTCTCGAAACCACGGGCCTCGTCTCCGGCATCATGACCACCATTCATAGCTATACCAACGACCAGGTCATTCTTGACTTCCCGCACAAGGACCTGCGCCGCGCCCGCGCCGCCGCGCTGAATATGATCCCCACCTCGACCGGCGCCGCCAAGGCCCTCAAGCTGGTCATCCCTGAGACCGCCGGCAAGCTGGACGGCTTTGCCATCCGCGTCCCAACGCCCAACGTCTCCATCGTCGACCTTACCTACATCGCCGAGAAGCCCACGACAGTCGATGCCTTGAATGCAGCGTTCAAGACCGCCTCCGAGGGCGAACTGAAGGGAATTCTGGGAGTCGACGCGAACCTGCTGGTCAGCTCGGACTTCAAGGGCGACAAGCGCAGCTCCATCGTGGATACGCCGCTGACGAAAGTAGTCGGCCAGAGCGTGAAGGTGCTGAGCTGGTACGACAACGAGTGGGGCTACTCGAACCGCGTCGTCGACCTCATCAGTTTCCTGGCCAAGAAGGGGCTGTAAGAACAGTTGTCAATGAACAGTGGTCAGTGATCAGCAGTTTCTGATCGCTGTCCACTGTTCGATTTGCCCTGACTACGGATTTCTGATCTCTGTTTCTCAAGAAAGGCAAATCTCCATGGCCAAGCTCTCGATCAAAGACATAGATGTGACCAACAAAAGGCTGTTCATCCGCGTCGATTTCAATGTTCCGCTGACCGAAGACGGCTCGACGATTACCGACGACACGCGCATTGTGGCCACGCTGCCCACCATCGAATACGCGCTGCGGCATAAAGCCAAGGTGATTCTGGCTTCGCACCTGGGCCGGCCCAAGGGCAAGCCCAATCCGAAGTATTCGCTCAAGCCGGTGGTGACGCGGCTGCGCGAACTGCTCGACAAGAAGCTGGGCGAGGGCGTGAATGTTGCCTTCTCGCCGGATTGTGTGGGCGAGATCGCCGAGGAGATGGCGCGGCAGCTCGAGTCGGGCCAGGTGCTGCTGCTTGAAAACCTGCGCTTCCACGCGGAAGAAGAGGCCAACGATCCGGCCTTCTCAAAGGCGCTGGCTTCGCTGGCCGAGGTCTATGTGAACGACGCGTTCGGCTCGGCGCACCGCGCGCACGCATCCACTGAGGGCATTACGCATTACCTCAAGCCCGCCGTGGCCGGTTTGCTGATGGAAAAAGAAATTACTTATCTCGGCAAGGCTCTGGAGAATCCGGAGAAGCCGTTTGTGGCCATCATCGGAGGGTCGAAGATCTCCGGCAAGATCGACGTGATCCAGAACCTGCTCGACAAGGTGGACACGCTGGTCATCGTGGGCGGAATGGCGTACACGTTTCAGCGCGCGTTGGGCGTGAAAACCGGCAAGAGTCTCGTCGAGGAAGACAAGATCGACATGGCGAAGAACGCGCTCGCGAAAGCAAAGGCCAAGGGCGTCAAGCTGCTGCTGCCGGTGGACAATATTCTGGCCGACAACTTTGCGGCGGACGCGAAGACACAGGTGTGGGACTGCTCAGTGGATTTTCCTGACGACTGGCAGGGGCTCGACATCGGGCCGAAGTCGATTGCGGCGATTAAAGAGGTGGTGGCGACGGCGAAGACCATCGTGTGGAACGGGCCGGCGGGCGTTTTTGAATTTCCGCGTTTTGCGGTGGGAACCAACGCGATTGCGAGGGCCGTAGCGGCCAACCGGACAGCTACGTCAATCATCGGCGGCGGCGACTCGGTGAGCGCGATCAACCAGGCCGGAGTAGCAGACCAGATCACGCACATCTCGACGGGCGGCGGAGCTTCGCTCGAGTTCCTTGAAGGCAAGAAGCTGCCGGGGGTTGAGGCGCTGACGGACAAATAAGACAGTTTTCAGTAATCAGTTGTCAGAGGGAAGAATCGCATCTGGCGGGAAAGCGCAGGATGCGATTCTTTTCATGAAATGTGCCAGCCCGGAGGATAAAGAAGCGCTGTGGGATATTACACACGAGTCTTATCGAAAGATGCGGAGTTCCCTTCCTTCGAAGAACTCGCGCAGTTGATTCGCGCCGAGCACCCTGGGTACAGGCTGACAATCGAAGAAGGAACGGAGGATGAGTGGGAAAGCCTCCTTCTCTTCGGAAGTGACGACGTTGAAGTCGCGGTGATCGAGCGCAATCCCGTCATGGATGGTTCGATCGGCCAGGATGAGGTTACGGAATTCGTCGAGGACATTCAGGATTGCAGGCCGAAAAGCGGCGTTCAATGGCTTGAGAATTACCTGTCCTCTGTGAGGACGATCTATGCGTTTCAGCACCTGCAAGGTTCGGAAACGGAGGAAGGCAGCAATGCACTCCACGCGCTGCGCTCTGCACTTTGGGAGCGCGGAGACGCGATTATTCAGGCCGACGGGGAAGGATTCACGAATGAGGATGGTTACCATATCATCTGGCAGTTTTCCGACTCGGTTTCAGGGCCCTGGAAGATGGGCGTGCTTCAGGACGGGGTCTGGCGCCACTTCTCGATGGATCTGGGAGATCCCGATCATCGGGCCGCATTCCTGAAGGGTACGGTGCCGGACGATTTGACGTCAGTATTGAGATCAGGCTCGTAGAGCGAGCAACCGTTGTTTTCGACAAGGGCCTCATGCTTTCTCTCTGTGCCCGCCGTCACCCCGATCGAGGAAATCGATCCACTAAAATCGAGTTGAGGAATTGACAAACATGTCTCGTAAAGCACTCATTGCCGCAAATTGGAAGATGTACAAGACGCCGGCCGAAGCCAAGGCGTTTGTCGATGCTTTTTTGCCGCTCGTTGCCTGGCACACGCGCGACGAGATTGCCCTGTTCCCTTCTCCGGTGCTGTTGCCCACCGTGGTTGAGGGGTGCAAGGGCTCGAACGTGGCCGTGGGCGCGCAGAACATTCATTTCGCCGAGGAGGGCGCGTACACCGGCGAGACCTCGATTGGGCAATTGAAGGCCGTCGGCGGCACGCATACGCTCATTGGCCACTCCGAGCGGCGGCAGTATTTTGCCGAGACCGACGAAATTGTGAACAAAAAGCTGCACACCGCGCTCAAGCACGGCGTCGTGCCCGTGGTGTGCATCGGCGAAGTGCTGGAAGAGCGCGAGGCAGGCAAAACGACGAGCGTGCTAAAGACGCAGGTGACGGCCGCGTTTGCGGGCATCACGCCCGCGGCTGCGGGACCGATCGTGATTGCATACGAGCCGGTGTGGGCGATCGGCACAGGCAAGACGGCGACGCCGGAGATCGCCGCCGACGCGCACCGAATTATTCGCGCGGAAGTGGCGACGCTGCTGGGCGCCGATGTGGCCGCGGCCATGCGCATTCTTTACGGCGGCAGCGTGAAACCGGACAATGCGACCGCGCTGATCGGCCAGGAAGAGATTGACGGCGCGCTGGTAGGCGGCGCGAGCCTCAAGCCGGATTCATTTACGGCGATTGTGAAGCATTGAGCTAGGACAGGACCGCCGACCGCGGGACGGAACGGCTTGCACACGTGAACATACGGTCGAGTTCCCGCGTATGAACTTGCAGAGGGGTTGAACATGGGCACCCTTGCGGCTTCTTCCATCGGGAGCGCGACGGCGGATCAGGCCGTCGCTCGTCCCCGCGATCTTTACATTGACCGCCTGCGCAGCATTATGACGGCGTTTGTGGTGCTGCATCACACCGCCATCACCTACGGCGCCATTGGCGCATGGTTCTGGTATGAGCTGAAACCCTCGTCCGCGCTCTCCAGTCAGATCCTTATCCAGTTCTGCACTACGAATCAGGCCTACTTCATGGCTTTTTTCTTCTTCCTGGCGGCGTACTTCACGCCGACGTCGCTCGAGCGGAAGGGCTACGGGCAGTTCATCGGCGACCGCTTCACGCGCCTGGGGCTGCCGCTGCTCGGGTTCATCCTGGTGCTGGGACCGCTCACCGCGGCGTTGGCGCACTGGGGCGATACGGGCCGCTTCTGGGAGACGTTCCCTTACCTGCTGCAACACGTGATCATCATTCCCGGGCCGATGTGGTTCGTTGAGGTGCTGCTGATCTTCAGCATGATCTATTGCGCGTGGCGCGCCGTGGCCGGTGCGCCCCTGGCCGGCGCAAAACGCACATCCCGCGCATTTCCATCTACTCTCACTCTGCTATCGACGGCCTTGGCGACCGGGTTGGCTGCGCTCCTCATTCGCCAGGTCTCTCCCGTCGGCGTAACGTATGCGGGTTTTCAGTTTGCGTATTTCGCGCCGTACGTCGTGCTGTTCGCGGCGGGCATCGCGGCTTGGCGATACGATTGGTTGCGCCAGCTTGAATGGAAGAACGCGCGGGGGATCATCTGGATCGCCCTCCTGGTGTGGCCGCTGATGTCCATTGCCGGAACGGTCACGAATGTCCTGTACGGTGGAAAGGCGAATTACTCCACCGGGTTCTCCTGGCCTGCGGTGATGTACGCGATGTGGGAGCCGTTCGTGGCCTGGGGATTCATTGCCGGGTGGCTGCTGCTGGCTCGCAGATGGATAAATCAACCGTCCGCGTTTTGGTCCTGGGTAAGCCGCCGCGCGTACACAGTCTACATTATCCATCCGCCGGTCCTGGTGGCCGTATCGCTGCTTCTGCGTGGATGGGCGGCACCGGCGCTTGCCAAGTTCGGCGCGGCGGGAGCACTCGCGATTCTACTCAGCTGGTTATTGGCGGATGCGCTGGTCCGGCTGCCCGGTGTGCGGCGGGTGGTGTAATGCGCGAATTCGCGCTGCGATTACATCGCCGGATAAAAACTCGCGATCCAATTCTGCAGCAACGCCGGGAAGCAGCCCAGCACCAGGACGGCAGCGCCAATGAGCAGCAGCACAGCCAGCGTGACCGGATGTACGCGAATCGGCGATTCGTCTGTAGACGGCATGACGTACGCGCGCTTGAGGACCTGCAGATAGTAGTAGAGTGAGACGGCGCTGAATGCGATGGCCAAAGCGACCAATGTGAACGGAAGTGTGCCGCCCGAAACGCGAAGCACAGCCGCAAAGAGATTGAACTTGGCCCAGAAGCCAACCAGCGGCGGAATTCCGGCGAGCGAAAGAAAGAGCACGAGCAGCACGGCGGCGACGAGCGGGTTGCGCTTGTGCAGGCCGAGAAACGCGTCGAGCTTGTCGGAACCAGTAGAGCGCTCGACGACGCCTACCACGCCGAAAGCTCCGATGGTGGTGAGGCCGTAAGTGACGCTGTAATAGAGAATGGCCTGCGCGCTGGCGTTCGTCCACGAGAAAAACGCGAGGCCGAGAAGAATATAGCCTGCATGCGCGATGGCGGAGTAAGCAAGCAGGCGGCGCACGCTCGATTGCGCAAGGGCGGCCAGGTTGCCGAAGACCATGGAGAGCACGGAGAGATCCATGAGGATCATCGGCCAGGCAGTGACAAAGCCGAGAGTGATATGCGGAAGCGGGGCGCCGGCAGGGATGAGCGTGCCGGTGACGCGGCCGGGCGGCAAGTGCAGCATCGCGGGCCACCAGTGAATTGCGTAGCTGATGGAGATGAGCAGGGCGAAGCTGGCGACTTTGGAGACGGACGCGATGAATGCCGCCGCGGGAGCTGGCGCGCCTTCGTAGGTGTCGGGCGCCCAGAGATGGAACGGAACAGCTGCAACCTTGAAGCCAAGGCCCGCGGCGATCATGACCAGTGCAATGATGAGCAGCGGCGAGGCGCCGTTGGCCGAAGCCACTAGAGAACCGAGAACAACTTTGGGCAAACTGGTTGAGCCCGAAAGCCCGTAGAGATAACTGAAGCCAAAGAGAAGGAACGCTGCCGACATTCCGCCGAAGAGGTAATACTTGATGGCGGCCTCGGCGCTTTTGCCGGATTGTTTGTTAAAGGCGGTGAGGACGTAGAGCCCGAGCGAGAGCAGCTCAAGGCCAACAAAGATCACCAGCAAGTCCTGAGCGGCGGAGATGATCAGGCCGCCTGCTGCAGCCATCAGCACGACAGAAACGTACTCTCCAGCATGGCGCGTGAAGGCGGAATCGATCAGCAGCAGAAGGGTGAGTGCGGTGAGCACGAGGATGGCAACCTGCGCGACGCCTGCCGAGCCACCCGCCGTGAGCAGCAGATCGCTTCCGGCGCTGAATCCCGTCCATTCCGTCGCACAAACGGCCCAAATGGCCGCAATGCAGCCTGCGACGCCGATGAATGCGGCGACGGCAATGCGAATTTGCAGCGCTGCTTTGCGCAGAAACCCGAGATCGACGACGAGCACAAGTAGCGCGGCGATTTCGAGGGCCGTTTCAGGCAGCGTAGAGCGGAACAGGGCGGCGTAGTTCATTGCGCGCCTCCCGCAAGCAGCGCTCTTACTGCCGGCTCGATGGAATCGAGAAGAACGCGCGGATAGAGGCCGACCACGAGCGTGGAGATGCCGAGCAGCGCGACTCCGGCGATCTCGGGCCAGGTGATGGGATCGAACTTGTGCTCCTGCTCGGATTCGAGCTCATGCGGGGTGGGCAGCGCGTCGCTGAAGAAGGCCTTTTGCAGGGCTCGCCAGATATAGGCAACACCGACGATGATGCCGATGCTGGAAACGATGGTCCACCAGGGATTGGCTTGCCACGCGCCGACGAGGACTTGCAGCTCGGCTACAAATCCGGAGAAGCCAGGCAGGCCCATGGACGCGGCGCCGGCAAAGACAAAGGCCCACGCCGCGAAGGGCAGCCGTCGCGAGAGGTGCATGGGGCCTAGCTCGGCGAATTGGCGCGTGTGGGTGCGGTCGTAGACGATGCGCCCGACAATGGCGAACAGGAGGCCGGCGATGACACCATGCGAAAACATCTGCAGAACCGCGCCGTCGACGCCGATCTGGTTGAGCGTCATGAGGCCGAGCAGCACAAAACCCATGTGGCTCACGCTGGAGTAGCCGATGACGAATTTGAAGTCGGTTTGCGCGAGGGCGACGAGCGCACCGTAGACAATGCCGATGACGGCGAGCCAAGCGAAGACGTCGCGCCACGAGCCGATCCCGATAAACGAGAATCCCCATGGATCGAGGCCGTGCGGAAAGAGTCCGATGCCCACACGCAGGCAGCCGTAGGCGCCCAGTTTCATGACGACGCCGGCCAGCAACATGGAAGCAGCGGTGGGCGCGGCGACGTGGCCGGTGGGCGCCCAGGTGTGGAACGGCCACATGCCGGCGAGAATCGCGAAGCCGACAAAGACCAGCGGGAAACACCACATCTGAAAGCTGACGGGCAGGCCCGCGTGCGCGAGATCGACGAGCGCGGTGGAGTGGCTGCCGGCAGTGGTGTAGGCCGCAAGCAGGCCGATGAGCACCATGGCCGAGCCGACGAAGGAGTAGAGCGCGAGCTTCATGGCGCCGTATTCGCGGCGCGTGGAACCCCAGATGGAGATGAGGAAGTACTTGGGAATGATGGCGACTTCGTAAAAGACGAAGAGCAGGAAGAGATCGCCGCTGAGGAAAACGCCGTAGACGCCGCCAATAAGCGCGAGATAAAAGGCGAAAAACTGGTTGGTGCGCAGCTCGATGTTCCAACTGAAGAGAACGCCGGCGACGGAGGCGATGCCGGTGAGCAGAACGAGGACGCGGCTGATGCCGTCTGCGGCGAGCAGATAGTGGATACCCATGGAGGGCACCCAAAGCGCATCGACAAAAACCTGGCGGCCCTGGCCCATGCCGGCGGCATAACCCGCGACGGCGATCGCGAGTCCGGCCACAGTCACGGTGAGCGCCCACCAGCGCGCCAGGGCGGGCTTGCCTTTGGGCAGCAGCGCGGAGATCAACGCGCCGGCAAACGAAATATAGATCGCCCAGGCCATTCTCTAAAATCTCCAGTGCGCCAGCAGGTTCATAACCGTGGGATTGATCGTGTCGAGAATCAGCCGCGGCGCAAGTCCAACCAGAAACATGAGGCCGATCACAGGAGCGAGAGCCATCCGTTCGCTGTGATGCAGATCGGGAAAGTTTGCCCAGCGCTCGGGGACGGGGCCAGTGAAAACTTTCTGAATAACGATGAGGATGACAATCGCCGTCACGAGCAGTCCGAGAACAGAAACCGTCGCCGCGACCCATGCGAGCGGAAAAACGCCGCGGAAGATCAGGAACTCGCTGACGAAGCTGTTGAGGCCGGGAAGGCCGAGCGAAGAAAAGAGCACGATGCCCATGAGTCCGGCGAAGACCGGCGCGGGCTTGCGCAAGCCGCCGAAATCGTCAATGCCGCGCAGGCCGCCGGTCCGGAATTGAATCATGGCGATGAACCAGAAGATGGCAGCCGCTGTGATGCCGTGATTGAACATCTGCAGGATGACGCCGTTGAGCGCGGCGGCCTGGCTAGCCTGTTGCGCCGCGCTCGAAACCGGAATCGCCAACGCAAAAATGCCGAGCAGGCAGTAGCCAAGGTGATTCACCGAGGAGTAGGCGAAGACGCGCTTCAAATCTTTTTGCGCGGCCGCGGCCCACGCTCCCATGACCACGGTGATGACAGCGAGGACGAGAAGCGGCGAGCGCATGGCGGAAATCTGCGCGCCAAAGATGGGCAGCGCGATGCGCAGCAGGCCGTAGACGCCCATCTTCGACATGGCGCCGGTGAGCAGCATGGTGACGGGCGAAGGCGCCTCGGCATACGCAGCAGGCAGCCAGGTGTGAAAGGGCGCGAGCGGAACTTTGACTGCGAAGCCGGCGAGCACGCCGATCGCGAGCCATGGCATTACCGCGCCCAAATGCGCCGTGACCATCTGCGACAAGGCGCCGGACGCGGCCATGGCTGCGAGATCGCCGAAGTCCATGGAGCCGGTGGAAAGAAAGATGGCGAGAAATGAGATCAACAGCGCCACTGAGCCGGCCATGGTGTAGATGAAGAATTGCGTGGCCGCGGGACCGCGGCGCGGCCCGCCCCACATTTTGATGAGGAAGAATGCGGGGATGAGGCTCAACTCCCAGAACAAAAACCAGTGGAAGAAATTGAGCGCGGTGAAGGAGCCGAAGAGGCCCGATTCGAGGATGAGGATGAGCCCGTAGAATAGGCCGGGCATGTGGTGCACGCGATGCGACGCGTCAACCGACATGAGCGTGACGATGGCGGACAGCAGCAGCATAAGCGCGCCGAGGCCGTCGACGCCGAGGTGATACTCGATGCCCAACGAGGGCGCCCAACTGTGCAGCTCAACCAGGCCGATGATTCCGTTGGCCGGCAGGCGGGTCCAAATTACAAGTGAGAGGACAAGGCAGGCGAGCGAAGTCAGCAGTGCGACGCCGCGCGCATGTTTGCCCACGAAGAGCGCAATGACCGCGCCGACGAGGGGCAGCACGGTGAGGAGCGTCAAAATCGGGAAACCGGTCGCGAATCCGTTCATGGCCGGCTGCTCCAGTAGAGAATGACCGCGAGAGCGACGACGGCGACGGCCAGAATGCGCAGGTAGTTCTGCACGCGGCCGCTCTCGATGCTCGCCAGCAGGCCGCCGCCCTCAGAAAGTTCCTCGCAGGTTTTGTCGAAGCCGCCGTCGACCCAGTTGACGTCGAGCAGGCGGTTGAGTTGTGCCCATAGTGCGAAGATCCGCGCGACCGCGGCAACGACGCCGCCCCACACTCGGCGATCGATCCAATCGGCCACGCGTGCCCACCATGCATAGAAGGCGATCACCGTGATGCCGTAGAGCTCGTCGACGTAAAGGCGATCGCGGAGCGGGGCCCACAGCCAGGGCACGGATTTTTCGAGTGCGTCGGGCTCATCGGGCTGGGGCGTTTTGTTGCCATAGAGCCGCCAGCCGAATCCGAGGCCGAGAAAAACGACAAGCGACGAAGTGGCCATGAGCCAAAGGAAACTTGGCTCGATGAGGCTGCGAAAGCTGAACGCCGCCGCGCGCCCTTCAAGAAGCGCGTGGAACCACGGCCAGGCAGGCGTGCCGATCAGGCCGAGCGCCATTGCGAAGAAGGCAAGGATGACAAGCGGCAGCGTTATGACCTTCGAACTTTCGTGCGCCGTTTGATGCCCGCGCCAGTAGCCGAGGAAGACGTAGCAGACCTGGCGCGTCATATAAAAGGCGGTGAGCAGCGCGCCAAAAACGAGCAGGTAGAACGGGCCTTTAATGATGGGCGAATGCCACGCGGCCTCAAGGATGCCGTCCTTTGACCAGAAGCCCGAGAAGAAAATCGGGAACCCGCACAGCGCCAACATTCCAATGGCGTAGGTGGCGAAGGTGAGCGGCATGTCGGCGCGAAGGCCACCCATGCGGCGGATGTCCTGCTCCTCGTGGCAGCCATGAATCACCGAGCCCGCGCCGAGGAACAAGAGCGCCTTGAAGAACGCGTGCGTGATCAGGTGGAACATGCCCACCGCAACGCCGCCGAGGCCAAGACCGGCCATCATATAGCCGAGCTGCGAGACCGTGGAGTAGGCAAGGATGCGCTTGATGTCATTCTGCGCGACGGCGATGAGCGCGGCGAAGACTGCCGTGGCCACCCCTACCCAGGTGACGACGGTGAGCGCGACGGTGGTGCCACCAGGCTGCGCGCCGACGGACATGAGCGGATAGACGCGCGCCACGAGAAAGACGCCGGCGGCGACCATGGTGGCTGCGTGAATGAGCGCGGAGACCGGAGTGGGGCCTTCCATCGCGTCGGGTAGCCAGACGTGCAGCGGAAGCTGGCCGCTCTTGCCGACGGCTCCGGCGAAAATGAGCAGAGCGATGGCGCCCGCGGCGCTGAGGCCGAGACCTGCATGCTGCGTGAGCAGGTTGGCGAGGGCGAGGCCTTCGAGCGAACCCACGCCATGGTCATACAAAAGCAGCGTGCCGGTCTCGGAAAACAGCCAGACGATTCCGAGAAGGAAGAAAATGTCGCCGACGCGCGTGGTGATGAAGGCTTTTTTCGCGGCCGCCGCGGCCACGGGCTTCTGATACCAGAACCCGATCAGGAGATACGATGTGAGGCCGACGATCTCCCAGCACATGAAGAGCAGCAGCAGGCTGTTGGAGATGACCACGCCGAGCATGGCTCCGGCAAAGAGCGACATGAAACAGAAAAAGCGGGTGAAGTTTTCGTCGTGGGCCATGTAGCCGACGGAGTAGATGAAAATGAGGAGCCCGACAAAACTGACCATGACGAGCATGATGGCGGCGAGGGGATCGAGCACCCAGCCGAGGTCGACGCTCGCTGCGCCCACGTGGATCCAAGTGAAGCTGACGATCTCGCGAACGACCGAGCCGTGCGCCCAACCGCTGAGAACGTGGGCGAAAGCGAAAAGCGACAAGAAGAGCGAGAAACCGAGCGAACCGGTGGCCAGAGCGGACGCGAGTTTGCGCTGCGGCTGCTTGAGCAGCGCGATCACGCCTGAAGCAACCATCGGCACCGCCGGGATGAGCCACAAAATTCTCGCGATGGATGAGGCAGCGAATTGGGGAGTGAATGCCGCGGATTGCTGGATCAAGCTTTCACCCCTTCATCCTGTCGATCTTGTCGAGTTCGGTGGTGTTGGTGTGGCGATAGATGGCGATAACGAGACCCAGACCCACGGCAGCCTCGGCCGCGGCCACAGCGATGGAGAAGATAGCAAACATCATGCCGGTGAGCGCCTCGGGATGCGGGCCGAAGCGCCAGAAGGCGATCAGGTTCAGATTGGCTGCGTTGAGCATGAGCTCGATGCCGATGAGCACCATGATGGCGTTTCGCCGCACGAGCGCGCCGCCAAGACCGATGGCGAAGAGCAGCGCCGCGACGAGAAGATAGCCGGCGAGAGGCGCAGGCAATCCGGTCATCTGGGCCCCTCTTTCTCGTGCATGGCCACGATGACCGCGCCAATGGTTGCGGCGGTGAGCAACAAGGCGACGATTTCGAGCGGGAGCACGTAGCGTCCCACGAGCGCGTTGCCGATGTCGTGTACGGTGACGGACGGGACGGTGTTCTGCTGCGGCACCGCGCTGACGCTGGCAAGCACTGCCCATCCAAGAACGGCAAAGACGCCCGCGGCGATGACCAGTCCCAAAAACCAAGTCTTGCTGAAGACGCCTTCCTTCGGCAGGTCGGAGCCGCGCGTGAGCAGGATGGCAAAGACAATGAGGATAGCGACGGCGCCGATGTAGACGAGAATTTGCGCGAAGCCTGCGAACTGCGCGTCGAGCTGAAGAAAGAGCAGCGCCAGCCCGGCGAAGGCTACCGTGACGGCAAGCGCGCAGTGAACCAGGTGCTTGAGCAACACCGACGCCAGGCCGCCGGCCAGCGTGAGGGCTGCAAGAATGTAAAACACCGCATTCATCGGCGGCTCGTCCTTTCCGAGCGCGCAAAGAGAATCGACTTCCCCGCCGCCTCGGTCCCTGCCGGGGTCCCCAGCGGGCGATTGTTGCCCGATGGGGTGGCTTGGTCCCTGCCGGGGTCCCCAGTGGGCGATCGTTGCCCGATGGGGTAGCTTGGTCCCGGCTGGGGTCCGCAGCGGGTGATTTGTATCCGCCGGGGTGGCTTGCTCCCTGTCTTACTCAGCATAGCGGTAGCTCCTGCGGCCAAAGTGCTCGCTGCGCATCTCCAGCCGGCCCATGACGGCGTAGGCCGCCGCGAGAATGACTGTGCAGACCACCCAGCGCGCCCATCCCTCGCCCATGAAGCGCCACAGCGCGGTGACGAGCAGATTGAGCAGCGTGAAGGGCAGAACAAACTTCCAGGCAAAGTTCATCAGCTGGTCCTGGCGCAGTCGGGGCAACGTGCCGCGCATCCAGATGAAGACGAAGATGGAGAGCATCACCTTGCCGAAAAACCAGATCCACGAAGGAACCCAGGAGAGAAACGAGAACGGCGCCGACCATCCGCCGAGAAACAGCGTGGTTCCGAGACCGGAGATGGAAAACATGGCGAGATACTCGCCGAGGAAGAAAAGTGCGAATTTGAAGCCGGAGTATTCGGTGTGATAGCCGGCGACAAGTTCCGATTCGCCCTCGGGCAGATCGAAGGGCGAGCGATTGGTCTCGGCGGTGGCGGCGATGGCGTACATGAGGAAGCCCGCGAGGCCCCACGGCGTAAAGATGTACCAGTGAGGAAAGCCGTTGGAGTACTGGTTCTGAGCCGCGACAATTTTGGGCAGCGAGAGCGAACCGGCGATCATGACGACGGAGACGCTCGAAAGCAGCAGCACGACTTCGTAGCTGATCATTTGCGCCACGGCGCGCATGGCGCCGAGCAGTGAGTATTTGTTGCGGCTCGACCAGCCGGCCATGAAAACCGAAAGCTCCGTCGCCGCGCTCATGGCAAAGAAGAAGAGCAGTCCCGCGTCCATGTCAACCAGCACCATGTTGCGGCCCATGGGCAGGACGGCAAAGCCCATGAAGACCGCGACCACCAGCACCAGCGGCGCGAGAAAGTGCACGACGGCATTGGCGCTGAAGGGGACAATGTCCTCCTTGGTAAGCGCCTTGATGCCGTCGGCAATAGGCTGAAAGAGGCCGTAAGGGCCAACGCGATTCGGGCCGAATCGATTTTGAATGCGTCCGAGGCCTTTGCGCTCAAAAACCGTGGTGAGCGCGAAGAGGCCGGGGAAGACGCAGACGATGGCGATGACGCCGAGCACGACGCCTGCCGCCGGCCGCAGTGCGGCGGGCAAAAATCCAACGAGCCAATCGCGCAGGAGGACGAAGATCTGGTCGAAAAAGACGGCCATGGGCTAGCTTCCTCCTCCAGCCTGCGGAGCGGGGTTGGGCGCAGCCGCGGCTTTTGCAGCTGCTGCTTCGGCCGCAGCTTTGGCCTTCGCTTCCACCTTGGCCTTTTCCTCCGCGAGGCGCGCGTCCACCTCGGCGGCTTCGGTTGGATGGATCGAGTGATAATACTCGTTCGATTTGGCTAGTTGATGGCGGTCGAGAAGCAGCCCGCCGAAACGGTCCTCGGTGGCCAGCTCAAACTGCGTGTCCATCTTGATGGCCTCGAACGGGCAAACTTCAACGCAGATCTGGCAACTCATGCAGACGGAGATGTCGATATCGAAGCGCGCGGGATAGAACTGCAGCTTGCCCACGTAATCGGGCTTCTTGTCCTTGCTTTTCTCGATGAGGATGCACTTGGGCGGGCACTCTTTCTCGCAAATCTGGCAGGCCACGCAGCGCAATCCAGCCTCCCAGTCCGTGCCGTCATACACCAGCAGGGGGAAAACGCGCGCAGCCTCGATCGGAGCGATCCGCTTTTCCGGATACTCGACCGTCGTGAGCCGTTCTTTGGAGACGTAACTTCCAAAGAAATTCCTCGCCGTCTCCGCCATCCCTTTCAGGATTCCATCACCCAGCAATACATCCTCCGATTTGCAGCTGAAAGTTCATCGCTTGCAGTTCATTCGTGTTTCTGTTAGTCCGCAAAGGAGAACGTCTGCGCCTCCAGCGTGGCTTGCATCGATCCCTGAGGCGCACCTGTGGCACTTTCGCTCCCCGTCGCTGTCACACTGGTGATGCTTGCGTTGGTCAGGATCCATTCAAGGGCACCGCCAGTGGTCGATGCGGGCGCGTTGTTCTTCCCCTTGCTCTTTCCCTTGGTCACAGCCTCTTGGTTCCAGCTATCCGAGGCGGTCGTTCCGCCGCCTTGGCCATCGGTCAGCTTGCAACTCCGCAAGTTCTCGTTGTCTTCGAGCATCGACAACAGCGCGTTGTAATCCTTGCCCGAATCGAAGTTAATGGTCAGCTCGAATTTGGAGGCGCGCTTTCCGGCAGCCGCGCCCGCTCCTGAGGCGTCGCCCGATCCGGTCACAACCATATTGAAGCCCGTCAGCGCGATGGTGAACGACCCGCTTCTCGAGGCGTCGCACGTCAAATTGTATGTGCCGGCTGCGCGCGCGCTCATTGCGGCGCTCAGAGCCACGCCCATCACCAACAAAGCCCTGCTGCTCTTCACGATATTCATCTCGACCTCCTCGCTGTTGCTGCTAAGTTTCAACCGGAACCGGCCTCAACGCAAACCTCACTACCGGTCCACTTCTCCCAAGACAATATCCACGCTGCCGAAGATCAGCACCACATCGGCCACGCTGTGCCCCAGGCACATATCCTCAAGAATGGTCAAGTTGATCAGGCTCGGCGGCCGCACCCGGTAGCGATAGGGATTCGGTCCTCCATCGCTGATCAGATAAAAGCCCAGTTCGCCCTTCGGCGCTTCAATCCGCCCGTAGGCCTCGCCCGGCTTGGGACGGAAGCCGCGAATCTTCGCCTTGGGGTCCATCACCGGTCCGCCCGGAATCTCCTTAAGCGCCTGCTCCAGAATCCCGATCGACTCCCGCGTTTCCAGCAACCGGACCATGAAGCGGTCATAAACATCCCCATGATCGCCCAGCGGCACGCGGAACTTGAAGCGGTCGTAGATGCCGTAGTGGTCCACCTTGCGGATGTCGTAGTTCACGCCCGAGGCCCGCAGCAGGGGGCCCGTGACGCCTGCGTTCACCGCCAGCACCGGGCGCAGAACGCCCATCCCCTCGGTGCGCACCATCAGAATCTCGTTGCTGCGGAGCAGCGCCTCAAACTCGTCAACAAACGCCGGCAGCCCCGCCACCACCTTGCGCGCCCCGTTCAGCCAAGCCTGCGAAGCATCTACACGGCAGCCGCCAAAGCGCATGTAGTTGCACATCATGCGCGAGCCGGTGAGCTGTTCGAAGAGGTCCAGAATCTTCTCGCGCTCCTTGAAGGCGTACATGAGCGGCGTCCCGCTGGCGCCCATATCCTGTATCAGGAAGCCGATGGCCCCCAGGTGGTTCTGCACCCGCGTCAGCTCGCCCGCAATCACGCGCAGGTACTCGGCTCGCTCGGGAACTTCCAGGCCAGCCAGCTTCTCTACCGCCAGCGCGTAGGCCCAGTTATTGGTCAGGGAGCAGATGTAGTCCAGCCGGTCGGTATACGGCATCGAGGCCAGATAGCTGGCCCCCTCGGCAATCTTCTCGTGATTGCGGTGCAGGTAGCCGAATTCCGGTTTCAGCCCGACTACGCGCTCGCCGTCCAAGGTCAGGTCCATGCGGAAGACGCCGTGCGTGGACGGATGGTGCGGGCCCATGGCGACTTCAAGCAGCTCGCCCTCGCCGTCCGGCTCAATCACCGGCGGCCGGTTCCAGCCCGCCGCCTTCTCCGCTTTGGTTTCCGCAACACTCATTCTTCGTCCGGGCTACTCCCTATTCCCTATTGGCTATTCCCTCGTGCGGCCTCGGCCGCGCGATGCTCCTGCGCGCGTTTGAGCACCTCATCGTGCGCCGTCGGCTCGTATTCAAAGTCGTCCGGCTCCACGTAATCGCGCCGCATCGGATGGTCCTTGAATCCCTCCCACATCAAAATCCGCCGCAGGTCTGGGTGCCCGGTAAAAACCACTCCGAACAGGTCGAAGATCTCGCGCTCCTGAAACTCCGCCGACCGCCAGACCGACGTCAGCGACGGCAACTCCACCTGGTCGGTGCGGTTCACCGTTTTCATCCGCAGCACCACAGGCCCGTGCTTCTTCTCGACCGAATACAGGTGGTAGACCACCTCCAGGCAGCCCGGCTCCACGTGTTTGCGCGTCTCTTCTACCGTTTCCTCGACGGCCTTCTCAACACCGTCGACGGTCTTGGTGACTTCATGTATTACTTTCACTTTTTCCGCGATCTCTTTGCCGGGCCAGTCGACTCCGGTCACATTGGAGAGAAAATCGAAGGCGAACTCGGGATCGTCGCGCAGAAACGTTGCGACCGCGACCGCGCTCTGCGGAGCGAGCCGCAGCGAGTGCTGTCCGGAAGGGCTCGGGTTGAGCACAATCTCAACTCCCGCGCCCGGCACAGCCGCCTCAATCGCCGCCTTCATTTCCTCCATCGTCTTCATCAGCGAATCACCACCGGTACGGTCCACACGCCCTTGTTCGACGGCGGTTCCAGATCGTGCTCTCCCGGCACCGGCACCGGGAACTCGCCCTGCGCCTCGGCGTCGAGAAAGCGCGGACGGTCGTTGCCGGTCAAAGGCTGGGCGTCGATCTTCTCCTGTAAGGTAATAAAAGCCTCCAACAGCGCCTCCGGCCGCGGCGGGCAGCCGGGAATGTGCACATCCACCGGGATGTAGCGGTCAATCCCCTTCAACACGTTGTAGCCCTGCTTGAACGGCCCTCCGGAGATGGCACACGCTCCCATCGCAATCACGTACCTGGGCTCCGGCATCTGGTTGTAGAGCCGCACCACCTGGGGAGCCATCTTTTTGGTCACGGTGCCGGAGATGATCATCAGATCGGCCTGCCGCGGCGACGGCCGGAAGACCTCGGCCCCGAACCGCGCCAGATCGTAGCGCGCCATGGTGGTAGCGATCATCTCGATGGCACAGCACGCGAGGCCGAAATTCATGGGCCACACCGAGCTGCGCCGCCCCCAGTTGTAGAGCTCCTCGATGGTCGTAACGAAGATGCCCTGTTTGCCGAGTTCGATCTTCAAGTTTTGGTCAACAGCCATCGTCGCTTCGCTCCCAGGGTTCAGGTTTCAGGGATCAGATATCAGGTGTATGCAGCCTTATCCGCCGCCCACGAAACTAATCCCTGACACCTGAAACCTGAACCCTATCTTTCCACTGCCACGTCAGCACGCCTTTGGCCCAGGCCCAGGCCAGCCCCTCAACCAGCAGGAGAACAAACACCAGCATGGCCGCGCACGCCGCTGCGCCCAAACCTGTAAATGCAACCGCGAATGGAAGCAGGAAGACGGCCTCCACGTCGAAGATGAGAAAAATGATCCCGTACAGGTAATAGGCCGAGCGGAACTGCATCCACGCGTCGCCCTTCGACTCCATGCCGCACTCGTAAATGGCGTTCTTCACCGCGTTGGGCTTGGCCGGCGAATACACTCTGGCCCAAAGCCAGGCCAGCCCCAGCGGGGCCAGGCCAAAGCCCAGTGCCGCCACGAACAAAACTGCTAAAGAAAAATAGGGACTAAGAGCCATCGTGAGAAAGAGTTTCTTACTCTTTCAAGCTACCAGTTTGAGGCTGGTTTTGGCGAAACAGTTGGCGCCGGTTACTGCCATTCAAGCTGCTTTTTCCACCATTTATCCCATCCTGTGAACCGTTGGCTGGCGGCGGCTCCGTTGCTGACTAGTCGTCGTCGCCGTCTGCCTTCTTCGCTCGCGCCTTGATCATCGGCGGCACTGGGGCGCTGCCCATTGCGTCCTTCCAGAGTATGACGTTGAGTTTCTCGGCAGGGGCGCGATCAGCGTGGCTGAAGTCCATCTTCATACTGGCCCGAGCGCCCACGGCGTTGTTTGGGTTGGCCGTGTAGATGAGGCCGTTGTCGCGGTTGGAATAGTCGGCGGTATACGGCGCCTGATCGCCCGGCCCCGTGAACAGCGAGGAGATCATCGAACAGAAGGCGTCGTTGTTGTTCATCGGCGGCAGGCCGAGCAGAGCCTCCATAGTGCGGATGACGCTCACCGTCGAGTAAAAGCGCCTGTCGACAAACGGCGCGCCACTCGGGCCGCGCGGCGAATATTTGCTGACGACCAGCGCGATGCTGCGATGCGCGTCCACGTGGTCGGCGCCGTTCTGCGCGTCGTCCTCGAGGATGAAGAAGGCCGTGTCGTCCCAATAGGAAGAGTGCGAAATCGCCTCGACGGCGCGGCCAACGGCGAGATCGTTATCGGCGACGGAAGACTTCGGCGCTGGCCCTCCCGGCCGCGTGCCCGCGGTGTGATCGTTGGGCAGGCGCAGCATCACGAAATCAGGCATGGTGTCGCGGCCGTGCTCGCGATCGGCGACCCACTGCTTCAGGTGGCGCAGAAAGATTTCGACTCTGATCTGGTCGGGAACCATGAGATTGAAGTCCGGGGCTTCCGGCGCGAAGTGGCCCACCAGTTCGGGCTTGGTGGCGATGTTGGTCGCCATGCGCGAAATGGGCCAGGGCCACTTGTTCACGCCGCCGCCCCACTCGGTGGGCAGCGGCTCGCCTGGCGCAAACGCCTTGCGTGCACAGGCCGGGCCGGCCAGCATTGCGCCCAGTGACGCGTCGGCAACCGCGGGCTGGTCGCAAAACGTCGACGAGATGTACTCGCCAAAGTGGTAGTAGGTCTTGCCGTGCGCGGCCAGATCGCCCCACAGATAGCCGCTCGCCGGCTCGTTGACGTCGGGAATTCTCTGCAACAGCGGATAGCCGCCGGCCACAATGCCCTCGTAGTCGTAAGCTCGCTCTTGGCCGCGGTAGTTCTGCTGCCAGGTCTTCTCCAGATAATCCGTGCCGATGGCCGCAGTGGACCAGACGTGGCCGTCGCCGGAGACTTCGCCGGAGTCAAAGAAGTTGTCGAGCAGGCCGAACTGGAGCGCCAATTTGTGCTCGTTGGGTGTGACCGTTCGGCCATACATGGCGAGGGTCGCATCGCCGTTGCCGACGGGCCTGCCGTCCTGCTCGAGGTCACCGAGAATCTGGTCGTAGGTGCGATTCTCCTTGATGATGTAGATGACGTGGCGAATGCGGCGCGTGGCGCCGCCTGCAAACGCAATCTGTTCCTGCGCTGCCTTCATCCGATTCGACTCGAGCACGGTCGAGGTCCAGTCGGCGAGGTGGCTCGCGATCTCCGATTCGTCGATCGCCGCCAGTGAACCGTAAAGCAGCGTGGCGATGTAGGTGCTGCTGCCGCTGCGTTGATGAGGCTGCGATTCGGCGATTTTCTGCGGGAAGTTGTTGGGCCCGATTCCCTTGCCTTTATCGGTCGCGACGTAGAGCTTGCCGCCGGAGGGCGTCGCGACAAACGCCAACGACATCGGCATCCATTCGGTCGGAATGAATCCGTCCGGCTCAACCATTCCTGTCTTCGCGGCCTTTGGCGTCAATTTGCGCGGGTCGATCACCGCGATCGCATCCATGGCCATATTCGCGACGTACACCCGGCTGCCATCGGCGTTGACGGCGAGAGCAACCGGCTCGGCGCCAAAATAACTCTGGCCCGGCAGGCGCGTATCGAAGTAGCCCTTGACGGCGAATTGCCCCGCGCTCACATTCACGGCGGCCACCGCATCGCGATTGGCGAGCGCCACGTAGAGCGTCTTCTCTCCAGGCGAAAATGCAAAAGCACACGGGTGCGTGCCGGGAGCGATGGGGTCAGGTGGCTTGAGCAGCGCCAGCTTGCGTCCGACGACGCCTCGCGCAGGGTCCAGCTCAACGATCTCCGATGCGTTCCACAGCGCGACAAACGCGCGCTTGCCATCGCCGGTGACGGCAAGAGCAATGGGGTAGGTCGAAGGCACGGCGTCGTTCTCGGAGAGATCGAATCGTTCCTCGATCGTGCCCGTCGCAGCGTCGACGAGAACGACGTCATCGGAGAGATTCTCGGCAACCAGCAGCTTCTCGCGGCCATGCTCGCCGAGGACCGCGATCGCGGCGGGGTACGGTACTCCCTCATGATTGTCGATTCCCTCGGGCAGTCGCGTCTTTCGTCCCGGCGGGAGTGGCGCGACCGGCAGATCAATCAGGCGCTCGGGTGCGATCTTGCCTGCGGAGAACGTGTATTCCGCGATTCCGCTGCCAACATCGTCTTTGCCGTCGCCTTTCGCGTCGGTCAGCGAGGCCATGCTGGCGTAGATGTGGCTGCCGTCGCGGCTGAAGGCGAGCCCGGAATAGAGCGTCTGCTTGGCCCGCGGCGAAGTGCGCGTATCGGGGAAATCGGCAAGCGCACCGGTCACCGTGTCGAGAACCGAGAATGACTGCTGGTACTGCGACTCGAAAGTTCCGTAGCCGGCATTTACCGTCACCAGGTAGCGGCCATCGGGCGAGACAGCCATCGAAATGGGCAGGCTGTTGATGCGCTGCGGATGGCCCGGGACTTCTTCGATCAACTGCTTACTCGAAGGCAGGTCGATGGTTTGTGCCGATAGGTAGATGGAGCCCATGCAGAGGGCGGCGATGAATGAGGCGCGGTGAATCCTGAAACTCATGGAGAGAGACCCCAGGTTTATCTAACAAACCTTCGATGAACGTAATGTAAACCGCAATGGCGGCAGGTGGCGACAGGTGGATTGTAGATGGAGAGAACGAAGGCTAGTGCTGGGGACAACTCGGATGACTGCAGGATGGATGTCCCGCCCTTTCCCCACCGCGCTTCATCGCGGCGGAGAAAGGTTGGGTCAAGGGAGAATTGTTCTGTCGAAGCTATGGATAGATGCCGCGAATCTGCACGGCCTCAGCCACGCGGCCGATGCCGAGCATGTTAGCGGCGATGCGCATGGGCACGTTCCGCTCGACGTGAATCTTGAGCACGTCGCGGAAAGCGGTCTTCATCACGTGATCGAGGCGCTTGTAAATGTCCCGCGCCTCCCAGAAGAGGTGCTGTTCGTCCTGCACCCACTCGAAGTAAGAGACCGTCACGCCGCCCGCGTTGCACAGAATGTCCGGGATCACGAACACGCCCTTGCCCTCGAGGATTCTGTCGGCAGCGGGAGTGAGCGGCCCGTTGGCGGCCTCTGCGATGATCCGCGCGCGCACCGCGTTTGCGTTGTCAGCCTGAATGGTGTTCTCAAGCGCGGCGGGCACCAGAATGTCGCACGGCAAAGCCAGCAGTTCGTGCGGCAAGATCGGCTCGCTCTCCGGAAAGCCGTCGACATGGCCGCAGAGCGCTTTCATGTGGATCAGCTCAGGAATGTTCAGGCCGTTGCGGTTGTAAACGCAGCCGGTCGAGTCGCTGACGGCGATGATCCTCGCGCCCGCTTCATGCAGCAGCTGCGCAGCGATGGAGCCGGCATTGCCGAAGCCCTGCACGGCGACGGTTGTGCCCTTCAACGGGATGTGCAGGTGTTCGCAGGCGCACTCGAGGGTGTAAAAGACGCCGCGGCCCGTGGCCTCGTTGCGTCCCAGCGATCCGCCCAGGCTGATGGGCTTGCCCGTCACCACGCCGGGAATCGCATAGCCTTTGGTCATGCTGTAGGTGTCCATGATCCAGGCCATGGTCTGCGAGTTGGTGTAGACGTCGGGCGCGGGAATGTCCTGCTCCGGACCGATGAGCGGCAGAATCGCGCTGGTGTAACGGCGCGTCATCCGTTCCAGCTCGCCCTGGGACATCTTTTTCGGATCGCAGGTGATGCCGCCCTTGGCTCCGCCGAAGGGGATGTTCACCACCGCGCATTTCCACGTCATCCATGTGGCCAGCGCCTTCACTTCATCCAGCGTGACCTGCGGATGGTAGCGAATGCCGCCCTTGGCGGGCCCGCGCACCGAGCTGTGCTGCACGCGGTAGCCGGTAAAGCGGTGAATGTTGCCGTCGTCCATGCGCACCGGCACGCCCACTGTCAGCATGCGCTCGGGCCACTTGATCATCTCGCGCGTATTCATGTCCAGGCCCATGGCGTCTGCCGCGGTGTCGAAGTTTTCCATGGCAACGTCATAGGCGTTTGCTTGACACACTGTCGTAAGCATTCGTATTCCCTCCTTGCCTGGGCGCCGAGGTTGCCCCATCCTTTTCCGTTCGCCTTGGCGAACAAAAAGGGTGGGATGCCTCACCGGCATTCGCTCAGGCCAAGCTCGTTTCCGCGACCCGCGCCGCGTTCTGGTCCGCCGGCCGGCCGCCTGCATACACCGGAAGCAGCCATTTGCGATATGCCGGCAGATTCCCGTGCGTGGCGTCGAAGTAAAGCTGCCGCAAGCGGCGCGTCACTGCGCCGATGGCCCCGTCCGCGACGGGCCGATGGTCCACGCGCACCACCGGCGCCAGGCCGACTGCCGTGCCGGTCAGGAACAGCTCGTCACACGCGTAAAGCTCGCTGCGGGCGATCGGCCGTTCAACGATCTCAAGGCCCAGCTCGCGCGTGGCAAGCTCCATGATGGAATCGCGCGTGATGCCTTCAAGAATGTTCTCGGTGACGATGGGCGTGATCAGCCGCCCACGGCGCAGCATGAAGAGGTTGCAGGTGGCGCCTTCGGTCACGTGGCCGCTCTCGTTGAGCAAAATGGCCTCATCGAATCCCGAGCGGTGCGCCTCGTCGCTGGCCAGTGCGCTATTGGCGTAAGCGCCGCAGATCTTGCCCCGCGGCGGAATGGCATTGTCCTCGATTCGCCGCCAGGAGCTGACTCCGGCGTGGAGGCCGTTCTCGCTGTGCAGATACTCGCCGTAGGGCACGGCCACGATGGAAAATGCATCTTGATCGTCGATAGCCACGCCGATACGCTCCGCGCTTTTGTATGCCAGCGGCCGGATGTAGAGATCGGTATGGAAGGCGTTGCGCCACGCCAGCTCGGCGGTGATTGCGCAAAGCTCTGCGGGCGTGAGCAGCACCTCGATGCGCAGGATTCCACAGTTCCGCTTCCAGCGCTCGAAGTGCTCCGTGGGCCGAAGAACGTAAAGCTCGCGCGCAGCCTCGTTCCAGTACGCGCGAATGCCTTCGAACACACCGGTTCCGTAATGCAGCGCATGGGTCAGGATTCCAACGCGCGCCTCGCGCATGGGCACATACTGCCCGCCGAAATACACAATCAGGTTGGGATCGGCGTCCGCATTCATATCACACCTCCACGAGCGATTGCAGGTACAGTTCCCTTCCCCGCGCCAGGGCGCGCTCGTCCAGTTCCACCCAGCGCGGATTTTTCACTAGCCGCCGCAGTGCGTCGCCAATGCTTACCTGCGGCAGCACGCCCGCTATCTCGAGCAGCGCACCCAGCATCACCATGTTGGCTGCGCGCTTGTCGCCCAGCTCGTCGGCCAGCTCAGTAAACGGGAGAGCCAGCACATGCACGCCGTCGCGCACGCAATCGGTGGGAAATTCCTGGCCGTTGTAGATCACCCATCCACCCGGGCGCACGCTCTTGTCGAATTTGCGCAGCGAAGGCTCGTTCATCGCCACCAGAACGTTGGGCGAAGTGACCAGTGGCGAATCGATGGATTGGCGCGACAGCCGCACGTGGCAGTTCGAGGTGCCTGAGCGCATCTCCGGCCCGTACGAGGGCAGCCACGAGACCTCCAGTCCCGCGTCAAGGCCAGCCTCGGCCAGCACCTCGCCCAGGAGCAGAACGCCCTGCCCGCCAAAGCCTGCAATGCGCACCTCGAGGTCGATAGCCCGTTCGTGCGCAAGGGCCGCCGCGTTGCCTTCCGGCAAATCCTCCTCGGCGACGCCAAGAATGCGTGGCAGCTCTTCGAGTTCCGGATGCGGCGTCGCTGGCCTCAGATCCGCCTTTTCCGTCCGCTCTTTTGTCCGATCGCAGAAAACGCCGAGCGGAAACTCCTTTTCCATCACATCGCGCACCCAGTGTTGCGCTTCGACCGGGTTCAATTTCCAGATGGTCGGGCAGGGCGAAAGCACCTCGATGAGCGAGAAGCCCAGCCCGTGTACCTGATTTTCGAGGCCGCGCTTGATGGCTCGCGCAGCCTGCGCGATCTGCTTGTTGTCTCCCAGGCCCACGCGCTCAATGTAGGCCGGCGCCCGAAGTGTGCTCAGCAACTCGCTCACATGCAGCGGATAACCTTCCGTGGCGGCGTTGCGGCCGTTCGGGGTGGTGGTGCTCTTCATGCCCAGCAGCGTGGTGGGCGCGGCCTGCCCGCCAGTCATGCTGTAGATGGCGTTGTTCACAAAGATCACGGTGATGTTTTCGCCACGATTGGCCGCATGCAGAATCTCAGCCGACCCAATAGCCGAAAGATCGCCGTCGCCCTGGTAGCTGATCACGATGCTCCCGGGGCGGCTGCGCTTCATCGCCGTGGCCACGGCCGGCGCGCGGCCGTGCGCGGCCTGCACGTTGCCTACGTCGAAGTAGTAGTAAGTGAAGACGCTGCAGCCGACGGGGCCGACCATGATGGTGCGATCCTGCACGCCCAGATCGTCGATGGCCTTGGCGACCATCTTGTGAACGACGCCGTGGCCGCAGCCGGGGCAGAAGTGCGTCTGGTGCTGCAGCTCTTCCTTGCGCTCATAGCGCTCGTAGAAGGACCTGGCCCTGCCCTGCGCAACTGCGTACTCTGCCGCCGTTTCAGTAGACATTTGCCATCCGCTCCTCTTCTTGAGCTGGCTGTGCAAGACCGCCGCGGCGCGCCAGCTCGCGAACCAGCGCCAGCACCTCTTCATGCGAGGGCACGTTGCCGCCCACCCGGCTCAGAAACTCCACCGGCCGCGAGCCGTTCAGCGCCAGCTTCACGTCCTCGATCAACTGGCCGGTGCTCATCTCCACCACGGCGAAGACACGCGCGTTGAATGCCAGCCGCTGGAATTGCACCACCGGAAATGGATAGAGCGTGATCGGCCGCAGCACGCCCACCTTGATTCCGGCGGCGCGGGCCTCGGCGGTAACGGCTTTTAAAATGCGGCCGACAATGCCATAGCCCACCAGCACGATCTCTGCGTCCGCGGTCATCCACTCCTCAGCGCGCGCCTCGCGCTGTTCGGCGACTTTGTACTTGGCTTCCAACGCGCGAACGTGTTTCTCGAGTTCGTCGATGTCCAGATGCAGCGACGTGATCAGATTCCCGCGCGAGGCGGCAGTGCCGGCGACGGCCCACTCGGGCAGGTGCGTTGCCGTGGCCGTCTGCGGGAACTCAACCGGCTCCATCATCTGCCCGATGAAGCCGTCGGCGAGAATCACCACCGGGTTGCGGTAGCGGTCTGCCAGCTCGAACGCCAGTGCGGTCAGGTCCGCCATCTCCTGCACGGAGTGCGGCGCCAATACGATGGTGTGGTAGTTGCCGTGGCCGCCGCCCTTCACCACCTGGTGGTAGTCGCCCTGCTCGGCGGCGATGTTGCCCAGCCCCGGGCCTCCGCGCGTGATGTCCGCGATGACGCAGGGCAGCTCCGCTCCGGCCATATAACTGATGCCTTCCTGCATCAGGCTGATGCCCGGTCCGCTCGAAGCCGTCATGGCGCGCACGCCGGCCGACGCCGCGCCGTACAACATATTGATGGCCGCGACCTCGCTCTCCGCCTGCACATACACGCCGCCAGTCTTCGGCATCAACTCCGCCGCAGCCTCGGTAATCTCGCTGGCGGGAGTGATGGGATAGCCGTAGAACGCGCGGCATCCGGCAAGAATGGCGCTCTTGACGATGGCTTCGTTGCCCTTCATCAGTTGCTTGCGCATGCGATCGCTCCTCCCGCTGCGGCATTCGCCGCGCGCGCCTCAACCTCGTGCGCGCTCACCAGCCGATACACCGTGATCGCGCCAGGCTCCGGGCAAGCCATGAAGCAGATTCCGCAGCCAGTGCAGCCCGCGCCGGCATACAACGCCGTCCGGTAACCGTAGTGATTCAGCCGCTCGCTCATGGAGATCACTTTAGGCGGGCAGGCCTCGATGCACAGCCCGCAGCCTTTGCACTCCTCTTCGTCGATGCGCAACTGGCCCCGATCCGGCTTCTTCCCGTCCGTCATCTCGCTCATCTCCTCCACGCGGCAACACTCACACCAGCACCGCCGCCGGCTTTCGTTCCATGTAGTGCGAGCGCACCGCAAAATCCTCCAGCTCCGCCTGGAAACGCGGATCGGCAATCGCAATCAGCGCTTCGGCGCGCTCGCGCAGCGTCTTTCCATGCAAATAGGCGATGCCGTGCTCGGTGACAACATAGTGCACGTCCGCACGCGACGTGACCACGCCCGCGCCCGGCTCCAGCACCGGCACTATGCGCGAAACCGTTCCGCCTCGCGCCGTCGAAGGCAACGCAATAATCGGCACGCCGCCCTTCGATCGCGCCGCGCCGCGAATGAAATCGATTTGCCCGCCGAACCCGCTGTACGGCCGCGTGCCGATCGAGTCGGCGCACACCTGCCCCGTGATGTCCACCTGCAGCGCCCCGTTAATCGCCACCATGCGCTCGTTCTGCGCCACCACAAACGGATCGTTCGTATAGCTGATGGAGCGAAACTCAAAGCTGGGATTCTCGCGGATGAAATCGAAGAGCCGCTGCGTGCCCAGCACAAACGCCGCCACGGCCTTGCCCCGGTGCAGCGTTTTGCGCTCGCCGTTGATCACGCCGGACTCCATCAGGTCAATCACGCCGTCAGGACACATCTCGGTGTGGATACCCAGGTCGCGCTTGTCGGTGAGGCAGCACAGCACCGCCTCAGAGATGCCGCCAATGCCGGTCTGCAGCGTGGCCCCGTCGGGAATCAGCGAAGCCACGTTGCGCCCCACGCGCATATGAGTATCAGTCAGCGGCTCGGCTTCCAGTTCCAGCAACTGCCGGTCGCTCTCGACGATGGCGGAGATCCGGCTTACGTGCACGTTGGTTTCCCCATGTGTCCGCGGCATCTGCCGGTTCACTTCGGCAATTACGATCTTTGCGTAGCGCACCAGCGTCAGCGTGCAGTCCACTGTCGTCCCAAGGCTTACGAACCCGTGCGCGTCCGGCGGCGACACCTGCATCAGCACGACGTCCAGGCCAAGTGCTCCCGACTCGAACAGTCCCTCGATCTCGCTGAGAAAAATCGGCGTGTAGTCCGCGCGGCCATTGCACACCGCCTCACGCACGTTGTCGCCCAGGAACAGCCCGCGATGGCGGAAGTGTCCCTCATACTCGGGGCGCGTGTAGTCCGCGGCGCCCAGCGTCTTCATGTGGATGATCTCAACGTTGCGCAGTTCCGGGGCACGAGCCACCAGCGCGTCAACCAGAACCGAGGGCGTGCCGCAGCCCGACTGGATCCAGACACGAGCCCCGGAGGTTACAGCTTCCAGCGCCTGCGCCGCGCTCGTGCGCTTGCGCTGGTAATCCTCGCTCCAGTTCATCTTGAGCCGCCTCCGCACATCCCCGAGAGAACGTGCATCGGCGTGGATCGTCCCATCACGGGTCGCGCCTCCAGTTGAAGCCTCTAATACCTCCAAACCGGCGTTATTCTGCGCTTTAGCAACGGGGGTGCGCTGTGATGGGAGTCACCCCAATCTCTGCACAATCGGGGCGGAAATTCGGACTGGATTCGCTGTCTCTTTCGACGAGGGCGGGCTGAGAGATAGAAATGTGCGCATATGGATGGTTTACAGCACAAAACTTGCGCGGCGATCTCGATTTTATGGGCTTCGGCGCACGGAAAGTGCGGGAGGGCCCCCTTGGCGCAAGGTGCCGGAGGAGTCTCAGGCTGAGGGTCCCGGTGGAAATCCAGATTCACGAGAGCGTGCGCCAAGCTGGCGCCGGCGGCACATGGGAAAGTGCCGGCGGCACATGGCAAATAGAGGCGGCTCCGAGGCCCCCAGTTCAGGCCGGCCTCAGTCGCTCTTGCCGGAGTCGCCGACGGCCTCGGCCGGCAGATCGAGCGCCACAAGAGCGAACCGCGTCTGGCCCGGCGCGGAGCTTTCAAACCCCACGATGTGCTGGTGGCGCCTGGAACCGGCCCGCAACTGAAAACCGCCGTGGCTGGACTGCCAGCCATACGATTTGCCGTGGTCATCGACGCTCACGTTGGGGCCTCCATTGTCGGAACAGGTCAAGCCTTCAGTGGTTGCGGTCGGAGTGCCCACAGCCGCGTTGCTCTGGCACGAAATCACGTTGCCGTAACGCGTCAGCGCGTTCTTGTAAAACGCGACGACTTTGTCCTGGCTGTCGGAGGTCGCGTAGTTGACGACCTTCACGCGCAGCTCCCACTCGCCAAAGCCCATGTGGATGTCCGCCGACTTGTCGTTGTCTTTATCCTTCGCGATCTCCGCGCCTGGATAGACCGGCAGGCCGAGGTCCGCGGCCGTGGTCTGGTCGGTGTTCACATGAATTCCGCCGAAGGGGGTATCGATCTGGACCTTCTTGTCTTCGCCGTTGGCGCCCTTGTCCACCTGCACTCTGCATCCGGCAATTCCTGCCGCCAAAACCCAGCAGGCAACCAGGCAGGCTAAAATCCCGCTCGCGTTCAGCATCGCGTTCCGTGTCGAGTTCCGTGCCAACTGGCCTGGGGAGTTCCGTGTCGACGTCCGCATCATGGCAATCGCCCTCTTGGGACGTTATACGCCGCCAGTGGCTCAAATGTTCCGGGAATTGGGATTGGAAGCCTGGAGTTGCGTCGATGAAGGAACAACGGAAGGAGCAGGGGGCTTCAGCCCCCTGGATTCGCGCACCTGCCTACGAGGGGATTCTGCCCCGGGCAATTCGCCCCGGCTCAATGCGTCGAGGGCCCGTCTTCCTTGCTGCTGGTGGCAAACAAAATCGACGCCACAAATACGGCGATGATGACTGGAACCACAAAGAACGGGGAAGTAATGTGCATGGCGCAGGCTCCTTGCTCTTCCAGATTAACAAATTCGTGGACGGCGGACGGTGAACAGTGGTCGGTCCTAGCTCATGGCTGTTTGCCATTAGCTTCATGATTCTTTGCCTCCGGCAGATCGCTGAAGGACGAAGGCTGAGAGTTCTTTCCCTGTTCCCTGTTCCCTGTTCACTGTCTCGGATAGTCCACGCGAATGGTTAGGATCTCGTAGGGATGGATGGGCGCCTTCACCACGTCGTGCTCGACCTTGAGCGGATCGCCCTCCGGCTGTTCCATGAGATTGGTGACGGTCGCCCCCGTCGCGCCCGGAGGCACATGGAACTCGGCCGTCGTCTCCTTCCCTGTCCACTCATAGACGCGGAAAATCAGCGCGTTCGCGTCTTCAGCTTTTTTCACGGCGGTCAGAACCACATTGTCCGGCGAGACTGAGACAAACGAATGCTCGGGCGGGAGTGAGCCGGAGTGCGCCGTCGTTACGATAGCCTGCAGCGGATAGTCATACTCCCATCCGTGGCGCACCGTCAGCGCGTCCTTCCACGTGCCTGCATGCGGATAGAGCGCGTAGTGGAAGTGGTGCTCGCCCTGGTCGGCGTCGGGATCGGGCCACGTGGGCGAGCGCAACAGTGTCAGCCGCAGCACGTTGCCCGCCGCATCGTATCCGTACTTGTCCTGGTTGAGAATACTCAGGCCGTGGACTTTTCCGTCGGGTCCGGCGCCGGAAAAATCGGCCCAGCGCATCGCCGGAACCTCAAACTGAGCTTTTTCGAAGGAGTTGTTGCGCGTCGTCGGCCGCTCGATTTCGCCGTACGGAATCTCGTACGTGGCAAAGTCGCTGGTGACGGCGAGCGGGAACGCAGCCTTGAGCAAAACGTGTTTTTCGTGCCAGTCAAAGTCGTTGTCGATGTCGATCTGGTCGGCATTTCGCCTCAGGCTGATGATCTGGACAAATTTCGAATTTTGCCAAGTGCGTGTGACGCGGACCGCTGTGGCGGGGGTGTCTTCTTCAACTAACTCAACACTGTCAGCCATGCTCAGACGTGTCGGTGGCTGGTCGAGCGTACCGGGATCGATGTTCCAGGCGTCGTATTGCTTTGGCGTGTCTTTGAACGCCTGGAGTTCGTTTCCGCAGGCATCCTTCGCCAGCGTCTCGACCTTTGAACGCTCGTCAAAGATACTTGTGATGCAGCCGTTCGTTTTGTCCACCAGGACCTTGAGCTGGAAGTTCTCCAGCACAAAGGAACCGGAGTTTCCGGAAGCGGGCTTCCTGACTCCGTTGGCCCTTGTTCCGCTCTGATCGACCACCAGCCTAACGACCGTGTAGCCGAGAGCCGGGACGAACACATCCGGAATCTTTAGAGTCAGGAATCCTGTCGCTGGGTCTCTCGCGACCACTTGAAGAAAACGGATTGTGTTGTTGGTATCGCTGTAGTACCAGATGTAAGAACCCTCTTTACCTCCCGGACCTTGCACTTTCACCGTCGCATCTCCGGTCCGGTCCCATCCGAGGGGGTTCCAAACCACCACCGGAATCGAATGTGGGTACTTGGCTTGCGTATCAATGCTCTCCACAACCGTCTGCAGCGCGTCGCCCGAAATCTCATCCGTCGACATCCGCACCCAGTCGTAGTCCTTCTGCGCATCCTCATAGATCACCGCAATCCCCGACCCCGCCGCCAGATCGTGGAACTGATTGAACAAGACCTTTTTCCAGTCTTCGGTCAGCTCTTGTCCGGGATACTTCGCGCCATAAAGCCAGGCAATCGAGGAAAATTTCTCCGCGTTCAGCATCTCCTCTTCCGCCGTCCGCATGTTCTGCTTGTGGTTGGCCTGCGTGGTCAAGACTCCACGGTGATATTCGAAGTACAGCTCCGAATTCCACGTCGGAATCGCGACCTTCCCCGGCACGGCCGCCGGCGACGTGTAGCCCTTGGCGATCGATTGATAGTTCCACACCGGGCTGTCGGGCGCGATCTCCTTTTCAATCGCCGAGAACCAGCTCTGCGCCGTCCCGAATTCATACTTCGGCGTCACCGGCGCACCGCCGTCCGCCGCAACCGAAGCCGCATCGGGCGCGGCCCAGTGGAAGCCTTCGTCGAGCATGGCGCGCGTGGGCCCTCCGCCGTGGTCGCCCACGCCGTAGAGGTCCATGATCTCCGTCATGCCGGGCGAGTGCTCGCGCGCGGTGACCAGGTCGTCGCCGAGGTGCAGGGATCTGAGATCGTCGTTGCCGTAACCGTGGGGAAAATAAGTGAGCACCTTCGATCCGTCGGGCGACTGCCACCAGAACAGTTTGAAAGGAAGCTGATTGGTGTCGTTCCAGCTCATCTTCTGCGTGACGAAGTAGTCGACGCCGCTCTTTTTGTAGATCTGCGGCAGCTGCCAGTTGTAGCCGAAGGAATCGGGGTTCCAGCCGATGCGCACGTCAACGCCGTAGGCCTGCTTGTACCAGCGCTTGCCCACGAGCAATTGACGAACAAGCGACTCGCCGTCGGGCATGTTCAGGTCGGGCTCGACCCACATGCCGCCCACAATCTCCCAGCGGCCCTCCTGAATGCGCCGCTTGATCTCGGCGTTCATCGAAGGATACTTTTCGGCCATCCACTCGTTGTAGGCCGCGGCCGACTGCGTGTAGGTGTAGCCGGGATATTCGTTCATCAATTGCAGCGCTGTCGAAAAGGTGCGCCGGACGACGTCGACCGCTTCGGTCCACGGCCACAGCCACGCCGCGTCGATGTGTGAGTTGCCCGTGAGGTGGAAGGTCGCCGTCTCGAGCAGCGGACGCAGCGCCTCAAGCTGGCCTTGCGCGGCTTTCAGACTCGCGTCAAATCTGCTCTCGGCCTGCGCGCGCGTATCGCCGGCGGAGGATTCGGCGGCATCGAGCGCACTCACATCAACCGCGCCAATGGCGGCATTGAGCGTGTCAAGTTTGGCGCTGTCGCCGGGCGCGAGCGAGGGCAGCAGAACCCACGCGGACAGAAACTCCTGCGCCAGATCTTCCGGATTGGGGCGGTTCTCTGGAAACTCGATGCGCAGGTCCGCGCCGCGAAAGGTCTTCGTGTCGACCGTGTGCAGCAGCTTCACCGCAACCACAATTCTGTCGCCGGGCCGCGCGTCGTCCTCGAGCACAATCGGTTCCAGGTCTTCGCCCATAGCCACGCGGCGGCCGTTGAAGTAGATCATCTCCGGCATGGGACCGTTGGCGGTGGCGTGAAACTGGAACCAGATGCGCGCGCCGGTCAAGTCATAACCGTTCAGGGTGTTGGGAATCTGCACGGTCTGTCGGAACCAGACGGCATCGTTCGGCGCGAGCGCCATCATCGCCACAGGCTGCCAGTCGGTCTCGTCCAAACCCACCGCCTCGCCGTGCGTCAGGTCGCCTGAGTGCATTTTCCACGTGCCGGCCGGCAGTTGGCCCAGGCTCAATAGCCGCTCCACCACCGCGCGAGGCTGCGGCGGCAATTGCGCAGCAACCCGCTCCGTCTCGCTGACAACGATCTGGCCCGGCGCGGGCCGCGCAGCGAAGAACGCCAACAACAAAGGCAGGACAATTGCGAGGCAGAAGCGAGCTTTCGAAGATGAATTCATCGCGAACGAATCCCCCGCAGCATTGTAGCCTGAAGCGGCCCGCCCACGATCCAAGGGTCGCGCGAATCGGCGGTTCGTGCCCGAAGCCCAAACACTCAAAGCCCAAACAAAGGAGTGCTTCGTTCCTTTCCCACAAAGTGGTATGAAATACCGGACTTTAATCATCCGAATTCCTCCCTGTGTGCGCGGTCACATCAACCCTAACGGCTGCACGCTCAACATGAAGGCATGGATGCGCCAACCCTCATATTGATGGCTCCATGTTCGCTGCTCGCGGGCGCCGTGCTGCAGATTCTGGTGGCGCGCCTTTGCTCCGCGCGCACCAAGGGAATTCTTGCGTTTCTGAGTTGCCTGCCCGCTCTCGCCGCCGTCGCCGGAATCGCGCCCTGGGTGCGCAGCGGCCAGGCCATCGACCTGAATCCGCTGCCGTGGGATGGGCCGCTCGCCTTCGTTCTTCACGTCGACGCGCTCAGCGTGCTCTTCGCTTTCATGGGAACGTGCATTGGCGGCCTGGTGCTGCTTTATTCCATCGGCTACATGGCGCACGACAAGTCGGCGACGCGTTTTTACGCGACCATGCTCGTCTTCATCGGCGGCTTCATCGCGCTGGTCTACAGCGCCAACCTCTTCATCTTTTATCTCTGCTGGGAGCTGGTGGGCCTGTGCTCGTTCACCCTGGTGGGTTTCTGGTACACCAATCGTGAAGCTGTAAACGGCGCGCGCAAGGTGCTGCTGATGACGCACATCGCGGGCTACGGTTTGCTCGCCGGAATTTTGATTCTCTATCACCGCGCTGGCAGCGCGTTGTGGACCGACCCGAACGTGGCGCGCAGCTTTACGGGCGGCATCTTCGCGCTGATGCTGGTTGCCCTCGTGGCGAAGAGTGTGCAGGTTCCGCTACACACATGGATTCCCGAAGCCATGGCCGCGCCCACTCCGGTCAGCGCGCTGCTGCACGCCGCCTGCTACGTGAAGGCCGGCGTCTATCTGGCCGCGCGCATGCACAGCTTTGGCGCGTGGCCGCAGGCATGGGGCGAGAGCCTGATGTGGGTGGGCACCGTGACCATGGCCGTCGGCGTGATGTACGCCATGGTGCAGACCGACCTCAAGCGCATGCTGGCGTTTTCGACCGTGAGCCAGATCGGCTACATGATGATGGGCCTCGGCATCGGCACGCCGCTCGCCATTACCGCCGCGCTGCTGCACTGTCTCAATCATGGCTTCTTCAAGGGCGGGCTGTTTTTGACTGCCGGAAGCGTGCAACACGCAACCGGCACGCGCGACATGAACAAGCTCGGCGGCCTGGCCTCGAAGATGCCGCGGACCACGCTCTCGTGGCTCATCGGCGTGGGCAGCATGATGGGCATTCCGCTGATGAGCGGCTTCGCCAGCAAGTGGATGCTCTACGCCGCGGCGCTGCAGGCCGGGTGGGCTGTGCCGGCCATGGTGGCGTGGGCGGCAAGCCTCGGCACGGTGTTTCTCGGCGCCAAGGCGACAAGCGCGGTCTTTCTGGGACCACTGACGGAGCAGACCAAGGACGCGCACGAATCCCCGCCGACGATGGTGTGGGGCATGGGATTCCTGGCAGCCGGCAGTGTGGTTCTCGGTGTTGCGCCGCAGTTAGCCGTCAATTACTTTTTGAATCCAATCCTCGCTGCGCTCGGCCTTGGCGCAGGCGTGCACGTCACGTGGCTCGGCCTCTCGGCTGATGCGGGCAGCTTCTCATCAACCGGCGGCCTAGTGCTGGCGCTGGTCTCACTCATCGTTGGCGGAGCGATTTATTTGGTCGCCTACGCCGCGCGCCCGGTTGCGTCTTCGGGCGCGGCCATGGCCGGAGCAGGTGGCGGCATCTTCACCGGCGGCGAGCCGCTGAGCGAACAGGACCGCCTGACGGCCGGCGATTTTTCTGAGATTTTTCAAGAGCACTGGCACTCCTTCTTCCGTTGGTCAAATGTCGACAGTGTTTATTTGAGCGTTTGGGCCGGATTGCAATGGGTCTCCCACGCGCTCGGCGTCGCGTTTGCGTGGATGGAGCGGCGCGCTGCGGTCTTAGTTGTCGTATTCGCGGCGGCCTTCTCCGCTCTGGCTCGCTGGATCGTGCCCGGAACCTTCTCGGCGCACCTGCCGCCTTTGATGCCTTCCGAGCAGATTCCGCCGCTGTTGATCGCTGCAGTCACCATCGCGGCCATCGCGCTGTTGATTGCGGCCCTTGCAAGCGCCACCGGACAAAAGCTCGTACCGGAGATTCTCCTGGCCGGCGCGTTGACGGTCGATGGACTCCTCGTCGTGAATCCATGGTGGCGCCTGGGCCTGCTCGAACTCGCCGCATTGCTGACGGTATTGCTGGTCTGGCGCACCGCGCGCTCGCAGGCTGCGAAGCTCACCTATCTGGCCGTAGTTCTCATCTCGGCAGGATCGATGATCGCGAGCGACCTGCTTGCCGATCGCGGCGCCTCAGATTGGGCGCGCGCGCTGCTCTTCACCAGCGTCTGCATCAAATTGGCGGCCGTGCCGCTATTCTTCTGGCTGCTCAAATTGGCCGACGAACTTCCTGCGCTCGTTCTCGGCGTCATCATCGCGGTCGTCGACATGGCCGCCTTCGGCGAGTTCTGCGCCGCCGCGCAGGCTTCCCCACTCACACTCACACCGCAGGCGCTCTGGGTCTACGTTGCCGTTGGAACCTCGCTCGTCGCCTCGCTGCTCATGCTCACCCAACGCAGCCTGAAGCGGCTGCTGGTGCTTTCGACCGCCGAAGACGTCGGCTTCCTGCTTCTTGGCGCCGCATCGATGAGCGTTCTCGGAACGCAGGGCGCGCTGATTGCCGCGGCCACGCACGCGCTCGCCAAGGCACTGCTCTTCATCTGCCTCGCCGGACCTGATGCTGCTGGCGAACTTGAGACCGAGCCCGTTGCTCTCGCCGTGCGTTACCCGGTGAGCGCATTCGGATTCCTCTTCGGGATGCTGACCATGCTCGGCGTGCCTCCAACACTCGGCTTCATCGGCCGCTGGCGGCTCTATTCCACGGCGCTGCAGATTGGCGTCTGGCCGCTCATCTTACTCGTCCTCTCGTCGACCTTCGCGCTCATCGCCTATGCTCTTGCGCTCTCGCGCAACTGGTGGGGTCCGCCGGCTGACGCTGCGCCGCCGCCCGAGGCGACATCCAAATCCGCCGTGCCCGAGCCGTTCGCGCTCAAGGCCGCGATCGTCGTACTGGCCGTCATTCTTGTCGCCGCGGGCATCTGGCCCAACGCGTGGCAAACTTTGCTGGGGGTGCAGCCATGAAGCTCTGGAAACGACTCATGTGCACCGCGCGCCGCCGCAGCCCCTGGCTCTTCCACATGAACTCCGGCAGTTGCAACGGCTGCGACATCGAAATTGTGGCTGCGTTTTCGCCGCGCTACGACGCCGAGCAGTTGGGCGTGCGCCTCGAAGGCAGCCCGCGCCACGGCGACATTCTCTGCGTCACCGGTCCGGTCACGCGCAAAGCTGTCGGCGCCGTTAAGACCGTCTACGACCAGGTGCTCGGGCCTAAAGCCGTGATCGCCATCGGCTCCTGCCCAGCGACAACCAATGTGTTCATCGACAGCCGCACGCTCGATGGGCCGCTCGACAAGCATCTGCCTGTCGATGTGTTTGTGCCCGGTTGCCCGCCACGGCCCGACGCGATCATCGCAGGCGTCGCCAAAGCAGCAGAGATTCTCGCCGAACGCGGCAACAATCCTCCGCAAACGAAGGTTACAAGCGTCACGACAACAGAGGAGGTTAAGCCATGAACCTGCTCAACCCCCTCGTAACCGCACTCGCGCGACTGCTCATCTTTCCGGGGTTGCTCTTCGCCGTACCCGCCGCGTGGTTCTTCCTGTGGGTCGAGCGTAAATCGGTAGCGCTGATGCAGGAGCGCGTCGGACCACCGTTCATGCAGCCCTTCTGGGACTTCGTGAAGCTGCTCGGCAAAAGCACACCGCCGCGCCGCGGAGTCGCCGGCCTGCTGATGCGCGCCTGGCCGCTGATCGCGGTCTCGGCTGCTGGCGGAGCAGTCGGCTTGCTTCCCGTGCTGCCGTCGTCGGGCGGGTTCGAGGGCGACCTGATCCTGCTGCTGGCGCTCCTTGAGCTGCCGTCCATCTGCATCATTGCCGCCGGGTTCTCGTCGCGATCGATTTTCGGAGAGATTGGCTCGGCGCGCGAGGCAGCGCTCAGCGTCTCCTACAACATTGTTTTTCTGCTGGCGATTGTATCCATCGCCGCTTCGCAACATACCTTTAGACTCGAAGCGCTGGCCGCGCTTCCGGCCTCGCCGCTGCACTGGCTGGGCGTGTTGGCGATTCTCGTTTGCCTGCCCGCCAAGCTGCACATCAATCCCTTCTCTCTGCCCAACGCCGAGCAGGAGATCTACGCCGGACCCATGACCGAGTACGCAGGCCCCGAACTCGCCATGTGGGAACTTTCGCACGGGCTCGAATGGGTCGCAGGCACGGGCCTCGTGGCCACGCTCGTCGCTCCGCATGTTGGCGCCGCGTGGATCGCCGCCTGCATCTTCGTCGCCATCTCTTTTGCCGTCGTGCTGCTGCTTTCGGCGCTTGCCGCCGCTACGGCGCGCCTCGCCATCGACTCCAGCGTGCGCTTCTACTGGCAATGCACGCTCATTTTCGCGGTTCTTGCCGTCTCGTCCGCGCTCTTCATGAGGTTCCGGTCATGAACATTCTCACCATGATGTGGAAGAATCTGCGGCGTGGCTACCAGACATTACTTTTCCCCGCGCGGCCGCGAGTCACTCCGCGTTTCCGCGGACTGGTTCAGTTCGATCCCGCGCTCTGTACCGGCTGCGCGGTTTGCCGTTTCCGCTGCACCTCGCGTGCCATCGAGTTCAAGGCCGGCAAAGGCGAATTTACCTGGAGCTACAACCCCGGCCAGTGCACCTTTTGCGGGCGCTGCGTGGAAGGTTGCACGGAACACGCTCTGAAGGAAGGACACACCGAGCACGCGCTCTCGCAGCAAGAGGCCGTCCCGCCCATTTACACCATGCAGGGCGAGCTGAAGAAGTCCTACACCGTGGCGCGCAGGCCACCCGCGCCCAAACCTGCCGCTCCGCCCGCTGCTGTACCGCCTGCCGGCGCGGTCGTGCCGAGTACCGCAACTGGAGGCGCACAATGACCGCTCTCGAAAACCTACGCGAAAAGCTGGGAATTGCCGAACCCTGGGTTGAGAGCCGCGGCACGCACTGGCTGAACCCCTGCGCGGCGAGCGTCCGTCAAGTGGCCCAGGCCATGAACGCCGCCGGAGCGCGCTTCGTCACCATCACCGCCTACGAATTGCCCGGCGACGCGGGATTTCGCCTCGAGTACCACTGGGACCTCGGAGGACGCTTGCTCGGCGTTCCGTTTCAAATCGCGGGCAAATCCATCGAGAGCATTTTTGATCTGAGCGAGGCTGCGGACTGGATCGAGCGCGAGATCCACGAGGGCTTTGCCATCGACTTCACGGGCCGCGAGTACGAGCCGCTGATGCTGCGCCCGGGCGACAAGCCGGGCGTGAATCTGCGCGTAGCCCCGGCGCCGGACGAGCCCGCTTCTGGCCTGCAGGGGCAAAAGGAGGTCGCAAAATGAGCTACAAGATCCCCATGGGGCCCTACCATCCCGGCCTTGAAGAACCCTATAAGCTCGACATGATCTGCGAGGGCGAAACGGTAAAGGATGCCGAACTGAACATTGGCTTCAACTTTCGCGGCATCGAGCACCTCGCGGAAACGCGCAACTACGTTCAGGTGATCGCGCTCATGGAGCGCGTCTGCGGCATCTGCTCCTTCATTCACACCCTCACGCTCTGCCAGGCTATGGAAAAGCTGGCAGGCCTCGAAGCTCCGCCGCGCGCGCAGTACATTCGAGTCGTCATGGCCGAGCTCGAGCGCCTGCACTCGCACGTGCTCTGGGCGGGCATCGCCGCCAAGCTCATGGGCTTCAAAACCATGTTCATGACCTGCTTCGCGCTGCGCGAGAAAGTGATGGACGTGCTGCAGGCCATCTCCGGCAACCGCGTCAACTACTCCATGAACCACGTGGGCGGCGTCAATCGCGACATCGAGGACCCGATGGCGCTGGTGCCCATGATCGATGAGCTGGAGCGCGAGATGATGCGCACCGTGATTCCCATCTTTACCACCAGCTCTACCGCTCGTTCGCGCTGCGCCGGCATCGGCGTTCTCACGCACGAAAAAGCTGTCTCCTGCGCCGTGGTCGGTCCCACGGCTCGCGCCTCGGGCATTCCGCAAGACCTGCGCCGCGACGCGCCCTACGCCGCCTACGCGGAGATGAAATTCGAAGTCCCCGTTGAGCAGGCCGGCGACGTCCGCGCCCGCCTCTTCGTTCGCGCTCTCGAAATCATCGAGAGCTGCAACATTCTCCGCCAGGCATTGGCCAGGATGGCTCCCGGCGAGATCTCATCGGCCGGCGAAAAGCTGGTCTTCGCCTCCGCCACAGCCACCAGCCGCGTGGAGGCGCCGCGCGGCGAGGTTATGTACAGCGTCACCTGGAAGGAGAACTCGAGGAATCCGGCGCGCGTGCACGTGCGCACGCCCACCTACGCCAACATGCCGGCGGTTCGCTGGATGGTGCGCGGTGCGCGCCTCGCCGACACGCCGCTGATCCAGGCTTCCATCGATCCGTGCTACTCCTGCACTGACCGCTAGCGCCTGATTCCAACCAACGCCTAGCGCCAACCGAATTGACCCCTTCCGCCGCGCCCCGCGCGGCGGAGCATCTTCCTCCCGGTAAACAGCATCCCATCTGATCCCTGATCCCTGATCCCTGATCCCTGATCCCTGTTCCCTGTTCCCTGTTTTTATCGCCGTAAACCCGGCAAATGCACTACTCTGGCATGGAGCGCCCATGACCAGCTACGCTGCCAAAACCAGGGAAGCGCTGTATCAGGCCTTTATCCATGACGTGGTCAATACGTCGAAGGCCGCCGCCTACTCCGGAATGCTCATGTTTTTCCCTGCCCTGCTGGTCATCACAACGCTGGTGGCGCAGGTGGAAGAGGGGCCCTCGCTGGTGGGAGAGACACGCGGTGTTCTGGAGCAGTTTCTTCCCGCCGACACGCTCGATCTCGTTCAGTCTTCCATCCTCAACCACCAGCTCCACTCCGGGCAGTTGGTTCTCTCCGCAACCTGCCTCAGCCTTTTCGCGGGCATGGGAGTGATGCTGTCGCTGATGGAAGGGTTTCGCCGCGCCTACAGGCTTCCGCCGGAAAACTGGACCTTCTGGGGACGCCGCGCCCGCGCGCTGTTGCTGGTGTTCATTGTGCTCATTCCGTTGTCGCTGGCTTCGCTGGTCATCGTTTTTGGCCACCAGATCGAGCACTGGATGATCGGAAACGCGGGCCATGACCTGCGCCACGTCGTCATTCTCTTCTGGCGGATGGTCCGTTGGGCGGTCAGCTTTACCGCCATCCTCGCCGTCCTCACTGCTCTTTACCATTTCGGTACCCGCAGGACGGAGCGCTGGTTCTGGGTCGCGCCCGGCGCCATCGCTGGCACCATCATCTGGTTTCCCGCCACGCTCGCTTACGGCTGGTACGTGACCAGCGTCGCCAATTACACTCGGCTCTACGGATCGTTCGCTGCCGGAATTGCCACTCTCGTTTGGCTCTACATCACGTCGTTCAGCGTTCTGCTGGGCGCGGAGCTGAACGGAGTTCTCTACTGGGAACGCCAGAATCAACTTGCCGCGGAATCCCCAGCGCCCGAACCAGCGCAGCTTTCCCGCTGATTCGCGAATTCTCCGGCTTCGTCTTTGCAGTTCAAAGCGCCCTAGCTCCTTAGTCCCTTAGTCCCTAAGTCCCTTGTTCCCTCGTTCCCCTGGTCCCTGCCGCTTCGCCAGTTACAATAAGAGAAGTCGCGTCCCCTTGCTCCCTTTTTACCCGCTGAGAATAACCTTTCGCCATATTAGAACCGCATTTGGAGCCGCCTCCATGCCTTTTGCCGACCTCAATCTGACGGAATCCCCATCGCAGCGCCGCGCCAAGATTGTCGCCACGCTCGGGCCGGCTTCGAACACTGAACCTGTCATTCGCGCCATGATTCGCGCCGGAGTCGATGTCGTCCGCCTCAACTTCTCCCACAGCACGCACGAGCGCAAGGTCGCGGTCATGCAGAAGATTCGCAAGGTGAGCCGCGAGGAAAACAAGCCGCTCTGCATTCTCGCCGACCTGCAAGGACCCAAGATCCGCACCGCGCTGCTCAAGGATCATCAGCCAGTGCTCCTCAAAGCCGGCCACCGCCTCACCATCACGCCGCGCGACGTGCTGGGCACTGCAGCTCTCGTCGGCACCACCTTCAAGACCCTCGCCGAGAACCTCGAACAAGGCTCGCGCATTCTTCTCTCTGACGGCCTGATCGAGCTGCGTGTCCACGAGATCGCCGGTGAAGACGTGGTCTGCGACATCGTCAACGGAGGCATGTTGGGCGAAAGCAAGGGCATCAATCTCCCCGGAGTTCTCGTGCGTACGCCCTCGCTCACAGAGAAAGACTCCGAAGACCTCGAGTTCGCCCTCAATCATGGCTGCGACGCAATCGCCGTCTCTTTCGTGCGCACCGCGGAAGACGTCACGCTCGTCCGCAATCGCGTAGCCGCGCACGGCGCTCATACATGGATCATCGCCAAGCTGGAAAAACCGCAGGCCGTCGAGCATCTCGACGCCATTCTGCAAGTGGCCGACGGCATCATGGTGGCGCGCGGCGATCTCGGTGTGGAAGTGCCGCCGGAAAAAGTTCCCGCGATTCAGAAGTACATCATCCGCCGCGCCTCTGAATACTCCAAGCCGGTCATCACCGCCACGCAGATGCTGGAATCGATGATCGAGAACCCGCGCCCCACGCGCGCCGAGGTCTCCGACGTGGCCAACGCCATCTACGACGGCACTGACGCCGTCATGCTCTCCGGCGAATCCGCCGTGGGCAAGTACCCGGTCGAGTCGGTCGAAATGATGGCGCGCATCGTCACCGAAACCGAACGCCACATGCGAGAGAACCTCGAAGCCGCGCCGCGCGAACGCCGCAGCGGCCTCACGATTGCCGAAACCATCTGCGAGGCCACCGCCCACGCCGCCGACGATCTGGACCTGCGCGGCATCGCGCTCTTCACGGAGTCGGGCGCGACGGCGCGCCAGCTCTCCAAATACCACCCCACCGCGCCCATCTTCGCGCTCAGCCCGCTCGACGTGACCGTCAACCGCCTCAACCTGCTCTGGGGCACCACGCCCATCCGTTGTCCCAAAGTGAATTCGACCGAGGCGCTGGTCGATTGCGCAGAGACTCTGCTTGACAAGGGCGGTTACGTTCGTCCGCGCGAGGTCATCGCCATCGTGGCAGGCACGCGCACCAAATCGGGCTCAACCAACTTCCTCCGTCTGCATGCCATGGGAGAAAACTCGCTCAACGGCCTGCGTTTCCGCGCTCCCCGCCACGCAAAACCCGCGCCAGTAGCCGCCGCACCAAGCGCTCACGCACCCAAAAAACGCCGTGCCGCATCCGCGCCGAAGTCTCCAGAGGCTTAAACGCAGATTTCGCCGAGCATCCGCCCGAGCTTTCTGCCTATGCAGGACGCAACAACGCAACTGATGAAGAAAAGGAGCATGGACTACATCACACGCTTAATGTGGTTACCAGCCTGTATCAACGAATCCGGCAGCGTCACATCTTCACCGAAAAAGGGCAGACTGAACAGCAAGCGTTTTTCACCGAGGTTCGCAAGCTGGCGCAATTCAGTGAGCGTAGTGCCTCCCTGAAAGGCTTGAATCAATCCAATGTGCATAAGCTCAAGTAGGCCGGGATCACCTGTATCCCAAAAGAACCGAACGCCTAACTTCCCTAGGTCGCCGAATCGAGAAGGCATAACCGTGGTTCGGGGCGAGACAAGAAATCCCGCTTTTGTCATCACGGTTACATCTCCGTCCTTCGTATTGACTTTCGACAACATCGTCTTCATCTGAATATTCGCCCTCTAGCCTGCACTGTTTACTTCAGCCATAAGCGCGTCCATACCCATCTTTTCCCATTCCCCAATCGTCGAACTAACAAGAGCCATTCCAACCTCTGGTGGCGCTTCGATCTCGCACAAGTCCACTATATGGCGTGCCAAGAGAATGAAGGTGTTTAGGAATCCTTCCTCAGGTTTGCTTTTCTTGATGAGTTCGGTATATTCGCCCTCAGCATCGCATTGTTTCTCGATGAATTCACTAACCATCTTTTCTTTGAGAGCCGTAGGCCAGTGAGCACAATATGAGTCAATGGCGACCGGAGGTATGAGTTGCTCCAGATACTCTAGCAGCTTCTGCTTCTGCGGGACGCTCAACGCGGTTACAGCTTCGCGCACCGTGACGTGCATGTAAAAATAGACAAATTCAAAGAAGACCAAAATCTCTTTTTCCATCCTCTTTTCTTCGGTGGGAGCCTGAATCCATTGCTTAGCATTATCCCGGCTATTCGTCGCTGCTTGGAGAATCGCCATGGCGACTTTATTGATCGGGGCGTACTGTCGCTCAGTATCCCTCTTTGCTTTCTCGAAAAGTTCTTCTACTTGATGCTTCCGCGAATTGCCCCACGAAAACATAAAACCTCCGGGAATGGCGAAATCATAGCGCAGCCGGGTGTTCTTAGTTACCAGAGTCCTCGCCCTCCTTATCATCGGCGTGCCGTTTCGATCCGAAATAGTAGCCAATGACGACGAAGACGATGTTGAGCAGCCCATTCACATATTCGTATTTCTCGCGGAACGCCACGACATAGCAGAGCGTCATGACCAGCAGAATCGCAATGATTGACGCCGTATTGTTCTTGTCAGCGAAAAAGTGTCCAATCAGTGCAGTGAGAAGGCTCCGCCCAAATGTTCTTCGCCACCAGCTTCTCTCATCCTCTTTTTCGGCCATTACTCCTCCTAGCTTGGTCCGTTAGTCCCAAGTCTCGTATGGAGTGTATCCTCTCCAGCCGTGGTCGCGAAGTTCCTCAAAAATTCGGTCGAAGGCAATCTTCCCTTCGTCAAAATCCGCAACCGAAACCTGGAAACCTGGCGGCAGACGCGACGTTCCCTCTGCCCATACTCGGCGCCGGAAATGGCGGCGCCAGACTTGCTCGCCCATCACTTCCCGAATAGATCCAGCGGAATCGCATCTCCCATCGCCTTATATCCGGCGGGCGATGGATGCAGATGGTCGCCGCAATCCAATGCCGGCAACAGATGATCCGGATGCGCGGGGTCGCGCACCGCCGCGTCGAAATCGATCACCGCGTCGAAGTGTCCCGCGGCGCGAATCCACGCGTTCACCGCCTGCCGGTCCGCCTCGCTCCATGGCCCCGGATTGTAGTAGCCCGATCCCGTGTACGGCGTGATGGTGGCGCCATAAACGCGCAGTCCGTGCGCATGAGCGCGCGCGATGATCTGCTCGTACGCCGCAATCACGTGCTCCACCAGCGCGGTGTGCTGATCCGCGGAAACTTCGCCGTTGCGCGCCAGTCCGCCCAGATCGTTTACGCCCTCGAAGACGATCACCCAGCGCACGCCGGCCGGCGCCAGCACGTCGCGATCGAACCGCGCCAGCACATTCGGCCCTAGTCCGTCTGTGAGCAGATGATTGCCGCCGATTCCCTGGTTCGACACGCCGACATCCTGCGTCTTTTTTGAGGCCTGCAGCCGCGCAGCTAATATATCCGGCCAGCGGTCATTTCCGTTTGTCGTTGTGGCGTGGCCATCGGTGATCGAGTCGCCCAGCGCCACTACCGTTCGCGCATCGAGCCCGCTCAGCACGTCGATTCCAGTCAGTTGGTACCAGTGGTCCACCTGCTTTGCGTCGGGCAGATCCGTCGCGCCCACCGCGTCGCCATGCTCGTAATACGAAGTGGATCGCGAACCCGGGTGCCCTGTCTCGGGCGCCGGCGGCGCGTCCAGATGAAACGAAACCGCAATATCCGACAACGGCGCGACCGGCGTCTCCACGGGATCGGAGACATACTCCGCTCCCGGCGGAATCGTCACGTCCGGCTTGCCCGCAAAGGTGAGCGCGTGATCGCTCCTGGGATCGATCGCGGCAGTCTTCGGCGATACCGCATGCGCCACATGAACTGAGGTGAAGTGCAGCGCCTGCGTGCCGAATGCATTCGACAAGTGCACGCGCATCGCCGAGCCGCCCAGCGACAAATGAACGATCTGCCGCAGCGTTGCGTCGCGCATATCGTCGACAGGCAGTGCGTTCTGCGGCTCAGGAATCTGCTGCGAAGCGCCCCAGCTCTCCACCCATGCTTCCGCCTTCTCCGCGCCTCGCTTGGCCTGCGCGCAAGTCGCCATTGCCAGCAGTCCTGCGAGGAATGCGATTTTGACAATCTGTCTCATGGCGATGATTTAGTATGATCCTCGAAGAAATTCTAACCCCTGCAAATCGCTGCAAACATCTTTATTCCGGAGCGTGCCCATGCATTCCTGCCTCAAACCCGTCATGATCGCTTTCACATTCGTCGCCGCGTCCGTGCTTGTGGCGCAGACTCCCTGTACCCCGGTCACTTTCACGGCCGATCAGGATCACCAGAACATGATGGATCAGCTCGGCATCAAGACGCTTCGCCCCGGCTGGAACGGGAATGAAAACGCTCCGAACCACGCCAACTACGACGAATCGAAGGCCAATCCCTACACCAATGTTCCCGACCCGCTCACGATGAACGACGGCAGCAAGGTGACCACTCCTGAGATGTGGTGGAAGCACCGGCGGCCTGAAATCGTCGATATGTATTCCAGATACGTCTATGGCTTCGTGCCTGCCAACGTTCCCAAGGTTACCTGGACCGTGACCACGGTCGACCACGAGATGATCGGATTCACTCCGGTCATCGCCAAGGACCTGATCGGCGAGGTCGACAACTCCGGCTGCCCCGCCATCAGCGTCAAGATTCACATGACCGTTGTCACGCCCGCCAACGCCGCTGGCCCCGTTCCCGTGCTCATGGAGTTCACCCGCGCCGGCTTTCCCAACCCCAACGAACCGCGCGGCCAGGAGCTTGACCAAATAAACGCAGCCTGGAAGGCGGTGCTCATCCAGCAGGACCCGTCGCTCAAGGACATCATTGCCAGGCATCCCGCGTGGCAGCCGCTGCAGGAAGCCCCGTTCTTCGTGCCACCGCAGTTGAATGCGGACGGCGATCCTCCCAATGAGTGGCAGCTTGTGGCCGCCGGCTGGGGCTTCGTGCGCTTCGATCCCGCCAGCGTGCAGGCCGACAACGCCGAGGGACTGACGCGCGGCATCGTCGGCCTCGTCAACAAAGGCCAGCCGCGCAAGCCCGACGATTGGGGCGCGCTGCGCGCATGGGCATGGGGCGCGGACCGCGGACTCGACTATCTCGAAACCGATTCCGCCGTCGACGCCAAACACGTCGGCATCGAAGGCGTCTCGCGCTACGGCAAGGCCGCACTCGTCACCATGGCCTTCAATGATCGCTTCGCCATGGTGCTGGTCGGCTCGTCAGGCAAGGGCGGAGCCACACTGCTGCGCCGCAACTTCGGCGAGGGCGTGGAGAATCTCGCTACCGGCGAGTACTACTGGTTGGACGGCAACTTCATCAAGTACGACGCATCGGAAGCCACCTTCGGCAGCATGAACCCCGGCGACCTTCCCGTCGACTCGAATGAGCTGATTGCTCTCTGCGCGCCGCGGCTCACCTTCATCAGCTACGGCGTTCCGGAGAAAGGCGACGCGCATTGGCTCGATCATGAAGGCAGCTTTATGGCTACTGTCGACGCCAGCCGCGTCTTCACGCTGCTCGGTGCCAAGGGCCTTGCTATGGAGGGAGATTACAAGACGGCGAAGATGCCGCCGATGAATCAGGGCCTGCTTGATGGCCTGCTTGCCTGGCGCCAGCACGATGGCGGTCACACCAACGCGCCCAATATGAAGTGGTTCATCCAGTGGGCCGATGGATTCATCGGCCACACGCCGCCGCAATAGCCGCACCTATTGGGCGGTCGCAGGTTGCCCGCCTTCCCTTCAACCTTCGCTGGCGAGCCTGCTTATTCGTCTCGCCCGGGAAAAGGATTTGCCTATGCTCCGCCGATTCTCAATTTCCTTGATCTTCGCGCTGGTTCTCCACACAATGATTGCCCAGCCCGCCGGCCAGCAGCCCGTCCGCGTGGATAAAAGTAGCGGAATATTGCTCGTGCAGGGCAAGCCCTTCCTTATCTTCGGCGGAGAACTCGGCAACTCGTCCTCCGGAACCTCTGAACAGGCAGATTCGATCCTCCCCAATCTCGCCCGAATTCACCTGAACACGGTTCTAGTGCCCGTGCCGTGGGAACAAATTGAGCCCAACGAGGGCTCCTACGACTTCAGCATCCTCGACCACTGGATCGACGTCGCCCGGCAACAGAATCTCCACCTGGTGCTCTTGTGGTTTGGCAGTTGGAAGAACGCATTCTCTGAGTACGCTCCCACGTGGGTCAAGTCAGACATAACTCGATTCCCGCGTGCGCTCGCTGCCGATGGTACGCCTCTTGAGATTCTCTCCACTTTCGGCGCAGAAACCCTCCGTTGCGACAGCCGCGCGTTCGCCGCGCTCATGGCGCATCTTCGCGAAAAGGACGCCGCGCAGCAGACCGTGCTCTTCGTGCAGTTGGAAAACGAAGTCGGCTACCTTGGGTCTGAGCGCGACCGCTCGCCTGAAGCGAACCGCGAGTTTGCCGGTGCTGTTCCGTCCGATCTCGTGCAGAAGCTCACGGCCGATGGTGCGCAACTCTCCCCGGAACTCGTCGCGCAATTCAACCCGCGGGGCGGCACATGGCGCGAAGTTTTCGGCGACGCAGCCGACGAGGCTTTTATGGCCTGGCGCTACGCCACGTTCATCGATGCGGTCGCGGCGGCCGGCAAGAAGGAATATGCGCTTCCCTTTTACATGAATGCTCAGCTCCCTGCGCCGCTCGAGCGGCCCGGCGACTACCCAAGCGGCGGCCCGCATCCCGGGAACCTCGACATTTACCGAGCTGTGGCCTCGCGCATCGAATTCTACGCGCCCGATATCTACTGGCCTGAGTTTGAATATTGGGTCAAGCGGTATCAGCTCCCGGGGAACCCGATCTTCATCCCTGAAGCCCGCGCCGACACGGCCTCCTACAACGCGCTCTACGCCTACGGCGCCGCAAAGGCCTTCGGTTTTTGCCCTTTCGCCATCGACAGCCTGCGCGCTGCGGCGAAGCCCGACGACACCCCTCCGGCCATCGAGCAGGTTTACGCTGCGCTCGCAAGCCTCGGCGATCGCCTGCCTGAAGCCCAGGCCTCTGGACGCACGCGTGCCATGGTCCTTCACACCAACAGTCCACGGCCCACTCAAACAATCGCGCTCGGCGGTTATCTGTTTCAGGGGAGCCTTTCGCGCGCCTGGAGTACCGGTACGCTCCAATCGAACGATGGCGCGGTCCTGTTCATGCAAAATGCGCCCGACGAATTTGTCGCCATTGGCAGCGGCCTCACGGTACGGTTCACCCGCGATCCCGATACCGACGACAAAATTGCGGGCATCGCCAGCATCGACGAAGTCGAACCCGACGGCTCAGGCTGGAAGGTTGTGCTGCACATGAACGGCGATCAGAGCAATCAGGGCCGGCAGCTGACCCTCGATGCCCACGATTTCAAGATCTATCGCATTCGCTTGTACGCAACTCCGCGATAGCCGCGGCGACGGAAACCGAGCGAGGTCTGTCTGCGCGTTCCCCCGGTCCCTTGGCTCCTGCCTTTCAGTCGTCGTCGGGCGGACCGCTGTCCTCTTCTCGGATTAGCTGTTCCGGCTTGACCTTGGTCGCAATCGGCGCGAAGGCCGGCGGCTTTTGCGTGTAATCGAAGCAATCGCTGAATGCGTCGGATCCCGCGTCGCGCGCGCCCAGAGTGCCCAAACCGAAGTTATATTCGATAAACCTGATGAACCCGGCGGCCTCATGGTTGCGATGCGTAATGTAACCATGCTTCGCATAGGGTGAAACGATGAGCAGCGGTACGCGGAATCCGGGCCCCATCGCGTCCACTTTGGGCGGATCAACATGGTCGTACCAGCCGCCCCAGTCGTCCCACGAAATGAAAATCGCCGTCGAATTCCAGTACGGGCTGTTGCCGATGGCATTGACTATCGACGCTACCCAGTCCGGCCCTTCCGTCCCCGATCCCGGATGATCGGAGTGCGAAAAATCCGGAACGATCCACGTCACCTGAGCCAGCTCGCCAGCCTTGATGTCGACGAGCACGCGGCGCGATGGAGAGACCACATTCTGGTCCCAGTCCTTGCCGAAACGAATATGCCGGACGGCCTGGTAAGCCGACAAGATGAAGAAATGATCACCGCTCCCGGGAGCGTAGTAGCGCCACGTCACCCCCTTTTCATCCAGAAGATCGGCAGTTGTCTGGTAATCGAAGCAGGGATAGACACCGGGAAGCTCCGTGCCGTCAGGACCTATCGTCGCGGCCGTCGTCCCACGAGCCGCGTCGCAACCCCACACCGAACCGCTGGGATTCTCTGCCACATTCCCCGATTGCCCGGCGATCATGTACTGGTGCGCCACAAAGCTCGGGCCGGTATTCGACTGGAACATGCGGTCGCCGAGCACATACTGCTGGGCCAGCGCCCAGTATGGTTCCACGTCTTCCTCGGGAACGTAGGAGTAAGCCAGATTCGAACCATCCTGAGCGAATCCATCCATATTCCCGTGGTCCCAATCTTGCCACCATTGCTTGTGCGAGTGGCTGAGATCACGTGAATCGCCCAGTGAAACCGGCGCAAGCGGAACCAGTTCGTTTCCCTTCATTCCGCCCTGCACCGTGTCAGCGTCGGGAAAGCCGTTGAAGAGATTGTCGAAGCTGCGGTTCTCCTGCATGATGATCACGATGTGCTGAATGGGCGAACCGGCAATGGGCGAGACTGTGCTTTCGGGCACGGGCGGCGAAGGAGACACCACAATCGAACCTCCGCAGCCGATGAGTCCTGCGAGCAGCCAGGTACTCGCCGCCGCAAAGATCGCGATCGACACGCCGATGCACAGACGAGGACTCACACGGAGCCTCAGCTCTCTCACCGGTCGTGAACCTGTCCTGGACATTTTCCCCAACTGCTTCGTAAATCAGGCGCAAGAATACGCCAGACCCTCTGGCCCTCAAGTGATTCTAGTCACTCGATGACATTTCAGTGACATTTCTTCGGGGTAGTTTAGCGAGTCTTTAGTTTCCGCATAAGGGTTACCTTAGGAGTCGGCGGGCCAATCAATTCCTTCGAATCCTCAGTAGTTTGCTGCCGGCCGATGCTAACGGCAACTCGCATTCATCGCGCGCGCTCATGCACGCGTAGCGCACAATCGATTTTGGGCCGGCCGTTCCCTTTATGAGCGGCGCAAGAAGGTACCACAGCTTGCCCATCTTGTACAAGACTTGCAATTCTTCTCGATGCCCCGTACTATCCGCAGTAGAAACCGGCCTGCAAAGCAGGTGGGTGGTCAACGCTGGTTGAACCAACATTCAATGAACAGGGGCTCGACTCGACAATCGGTTCTGTGTGCAGTGTCCGCCAGTCCGGAATGCCTAATGAACCGCGGAGAGCTCCACCGTCTTAGGACGGGTTCACCGGCGCATTGCTCACGGCCCAGTGGGTCGGGTTCTACTTTTCCCCTTTCTCGCCGCAATTTCTCCCCCTGCCGGTCAAATCCCTTATCCTGACTCAGGTGCATCCCGTTCTCTTCCACATCGGATCGCTTCTGGTCCCGTCCTACGGCGCGATCGCTGCGTTTGGTGTGCTCGTAGCGCTGGCGCTCACGCAACGTACCGCGCATATCGTTCGCGTGGACGCCGGCAAGGTGTGGAATCTCTGCATCCTGAGCCTGTTTGCCGCGCTGGCCGCCACGCGGTTGCTCCTGGTCGCGGCCAACTGGAGCGTCCTCCGCAGTCATCCTGCCTGGGTGCTCGGGCTGGCGATAGTGCATCATCCGCTGCTTGCAGGGGCGGGCGCACTCGCTGGCGCAGGCTGCGCTGCATGGTACACGCACCACAGCAAACTTCCCTTCCGCGCCACTGCCGACGCGCTCGCCCCGCCGCTTGCCGTGGGCCTGGCCTTCGAGCAATTGGGCGCGCTGGCGGCCGGCTCCGGTTACGGCACCGATTCCGCGCCCAACGTGGGCTGGGCTGCCACTTACTCGAACCCTTTGGCCGCAATCTGGAGCGGCACTCCGCTCGGCGTTCCGCTGCATCCCGTGCAGGCCTATGCGGCGCTCGCGTTTCTCGCGCTGGCCATCCTGCTTTGGGTTTGGCTGCCTCTTGAGCGCCGCCGCGGCGACGCGGCAGGCCTGGGTCTGATGGGAGCCGGAGTCGCCATCTACTTGACGGAAATCTGGCGCGATTGGGAGGGCCGCGGCTCGCTCCTTCACGGCGCCATCGACGGGCCGCAGATCGCCGCCGTCTTTCTCGTGCTCGCAGGCGCCCTCGTATTGCGCGAGCACAAAAGCGCGCCGGGCGCTGAGGAGCAACCCGCGCCCGCGACGGAGAATCGCGGCGCTGCATGAGCCCCGACATGAGCCTTGACATGAGCCTTCCGCGCACGATCGCCGTGCCTGCCGAGGCAAAAGGCCAACGCCTCGATACGTTTATTGCCGCGTTTCTTGCCGCTCAGCTAGCCGGCGTCAGCCGCTCCCGCGTGCAACTGCTCATCGACCAGGGCGATGTGCTGGTGAATGGCAGTCGCGAGAAGCCGTCGCTCAAGCTTCGCGGTGGCGAACAGATCACCATCACCGGCGATCCGCATCCCGCGCCGCTCAAAGCCGCACCCGAGGCGATCCCGCTCGACATCGTCTACGAAGACGCCGATCTGGCCGTCGTGAACAAGCCGGCGGGCATGATGGTGCACGCAGGCGCGGGCCAGAGCGGCGCCGCGATCAATCCAGATAGCGCCGCGGCAGGACCAGAATTCGACTCGCGCAGCCGGGGAACGCTCGTCAATGCCCTGCTCCACCGCTTCAATGCGCTCTCTACCACGGGCGGAGAGCTGCGCCCTGGCATCGTCCACCGTCTCGACAAAAGCACGAGCGGGCTCATCATCGTCGCCAAGAACGACCGCGCTCACGCCGCTCTCGGCGCGATGTTCTCGGGCCGCCGCGTCCAAAAAACCTACATCGCGCTGGTTCACGGCGCCGTGGCGCGCGAGAAAGGCACCATCACCGCCGCGGTTAGCCGCGATCCCGTGCGCCGGACGCGCATGACCACGCGGCCCAGCGAAAACGCCCGCTCCGCGGTCTCGCACTTTGAAGTGGAACGGCGCTTGGTGACCCGCTTCGGCAAATTCACCCTGTTGCGCGTGCGCATCGAGACCGGCCGCACGCACCAGATTCGCGTGCACATGGCCTCCATTGGCCACCCTGTAGTGGGCGACACGCTCTACGGCGGCGTGGCGCAGTTGGCCGCGCAATCCACTGTGCAAAACGCGCGCTCCACCCGCAAGAAAACGGACCCCGAGCGGCTGAAACTCGGCCGCAACTTCCTCCACGCTGCAAAGCTTGAATTTGCGCAACCGCTGACTGGCAAGCCGCTCCAGCTTGAGGCGCCGCTGCCTGAGGAGTTGACCGCTTTCCTCAAGCGTCTTGAATCCGTCTAATGTTCTTGGGCTGTCGCAGAACTAGTGGCGGGCCACTCTGACGAAAGTACCTGGAATGTCAATCCCCATTGACCAGCGGCCAGCGCAGCGATTGTTAGAATAAGAACTGATGAACACACAGCTTTCCACGCTTCAGTCGAATGCTCCAGCGCGGCTGCGGCGTTTTTCCTCGCTTGCATTTGCGGTTGCCTTTGCCTGCTCCGCAGCGTCCGCTCAGCAGCCTTCACCCGCCGCCGGCGCTCCTGCGGCTCAACCGCCCGCTCAGCCCGCGGCGCATTCAGCTCCGGGGCCAGGTTCAAATACCGATACGGGCACGCCGACCATCCATGTCGGCGTCAACGAGGTCAGCCTCATCTTTACCGTCACTGACAAGCACGGGCATTACATTCCCAACCTGGGCCAGAACGACTTTGCCCTTCTCGATGACCAAAAGGCGCCGGAGCGCGTCAACTCATTTCATCAACAGATCAACCTGCCGCTCCGCGTGGGCATCGTCATCGACGCCAGCACATCCATCCGCTCCCGCTTCCAGTTTGAGCAGCAATCGGCCACCGAGTTTCTGCTCGATGTGCTCAAGGCGAAGAGCGACCGCGCCTTTGTCATGGGATTCGACGTGACGCCCTCGGTCACCGCGGACTGGACCAGCGATCAGGACGCCCTTGAGACGGGCATCAACAAGTTGCAACCAGGAGGTGGCACCGCGCTCTTCGACGCGGTTTATGTCGCCTGCCGCGACAAGCTCCTCACCGAGCGCGGCCCTGAGCCCGTTCGCAAGGCCATCATCCTCATCTCCGACGGCGACGACAACCAAAGCCGCGTTTACCTGCCCGAAGCCATCAAAGAGTGTGAGCGCGCCGAAACCATCATCTATGCCATCAGCACCAACTGGACGCCAAGCCGCGGCCCCGGCGACAAGATCCTGCAGCAACTGGCCGAAGAAACCGGAGGCGAGGTCTTCTTCCCACCCTCGGTGGAAGAGATGGCCACCAGCTTTAAGGACATCGAGGAAGAACTGCGCAGCCAGTACGCGCTGATCTATACGCCCGCCGACTTCACGACCAACGGCGCTTACCGGACGATTTACCTGTACTGTTACGATCGCCGCTACACCGTGCGCGCCAAGAAGGGCTATTTCGCAACCGGCAGGTAACCAGGGCGCCGAGGCAGCGGCGCTCGGTCGTCGTAGCTGAAATCCTCCAATCCAGAGAACCGTGATCGTTCCGCGCTCTTTCTATCGATTGCGCCGATTCTCGCTCTGGCGCGCGGCATGTCCCAAATCAGGCCGATCTCGCGCTCATCTGTTCCAATCTGAATCAGTTCCGCGTTCCTTCACTCGTTCCCTTATCCAATCCCCTCCGCCGCACGATGAAATAGACGTGGGAGATTCCAGGCATCTCTTGAGGATTTGCAGTGGATAGAGGGATTTGAGGTGATCCGTCAGGCAATTTCGTGTGACATCTGCGCAACGGAGAAACGCCAGACCAACCATTGGTTTGTCGCCTACGAGCAGGGCGGAGAGCTGCGCGTCAGCGGTTGGAGTTCGCGCCACAAGTTACGCCCAGGCTCGAAGCATCTTTGCGGGCAAACCTGCCTGCACAAGCTGGTCGATGAATTCATGGCCAAGTCGATCGCCGTGCGGGCGCACCGCCACGTTGAGGAGGCTGACCCTGAGCCGCCGGCCGTGAGCGACGCCAGCCTGACCTCCAGCGCGGCCTACCCCCGTCCGGCCAACATCGACCCTGAATCATCGGCGCGCATCATCACGCCGCCTGCGATCGCACCGCCTCCACCTGTTCTGTCCAAGCCTGTTTACCGCCCGCAACCTGAACCGGTATTTCGCCCGCAGCCGGAGTTGGTGACCACGCCTCCGCGGCCGCATGCCGATTACACTCCCACCGTCGAAGAGACGCCGCGCTATGCCTCGCGCAATTGGCGCGCCGAAGCCTGGGAGCGCGAACGCGAGCGCGAGCTGCGCGCCATCGGAAATCGTCCCGATATTGCCGCACGCCGCGCCTCGAATGCTTGATTGTTTTTCCCGAATCGCCGAAGGGATTGCTTTATGGGTTTTGATCTAGTCTTGGCTCTCTTCGCTTTGCTTCCGCTTCTCTCAAGGAAGCCGGCTCGCGCGCAGGACCCCGCGCGGTCTGGCGATTGAGCTGCACAAGCGATCTACTTTGGCGTTGCATCTCCCGCAAGCAGCGCCAGCAGTCCCTCCTCGTCGATCACCGGCACCTTGAGCTCGCGCGCCTTATCGAGTTTTGACCCGGCCTCCTCGCCGGCCACCACGTAGCTGGTCTTCTTGCTCACTGAGCTCGCGGTCTTTCCGCCGGCAGCCTCGATCCTTTCCTTCGCCTCATCGCGCGTCATCTTCGGCAGCGTTCCAGTCAGCACGAACGTCAGGCCGGCAAGCTGCGCCGTGCGCTGCTTCTTCTCCGCGGTCATATCCACGCCGGCATCCGCGAGCCGTTTTACCAGATTGCGGTTTTCCTTGTCCGCGAAAAACTCCAGAATGGCTTGCGAGATCCGTGGACCGACCTCCTCCACGCGTTCAAGCTCTTCGGCAGAGGCCGCCATCAGCGCTTCGATCGAACCGAACTCCTGCGCCAGCAGCTCCGCCGTGCGCTCGCCGACAAATCGAATGCCCAGCCCCATCAGCAGTCGCGCCAATCCGGACTTCTTGGAATTCTCGATCTGTTCAATCAGCGTCCTGATCGCCTTTGGGCCGAGGAGCGCCTCTTTTTTCGCAATTTTCTGTTGCGTCTTTTTGTCAACACGAACCACTTCCTTTTCGAGCGACCCCAGCACCTTCTCGTCAAGCGAATAAAGGTCGGCAACGCTCTTGACCAGCCGCTTTTCCGCCAACTGCTGCACCACCGCATCGCCCAGTCCCTCGATGTTCATCACCTCGCGGCGGCCAAAATGCAGCAGGCTTTCGCGCAGCTTGGCGGGGCAATCCAGGTTCACGCAGCGATAATCCACTTCGCCTTCCGCGCGGACAACCTTGCTCCCGCATTCCGGGCACTCGGTCGGAAATTTGAAGCTGTGCTTCCCGCGCGCGTGATCGGCGTCCTCAACCACCTCCACGACTTTCGGAATCACGTCGCCGCCACGCTCCACCTTTACCCAGTCTTCCAGCTTCAGTCCCAGCCGCTCGATAAAGTCCGCGTTATGCAGCGTGGCCCGGCTTACGGTAGTGCCTCCGATGAAAACCGGCGTGAGCTCGGCCACCGGCGTCAGCTTGCCGGTGCGGCCCACCTGCACGGCAATGCTCTTCACCTGGGTCACGCCCGCCTTGGCGGTGAATTTGTAGGCGATGGCCCATCGCGGCGCGCGGCCCGTGTAGCCCAGCCGTTGTTGCGTGGCGTGCGCATCCACCTTCAGCACCACGCCGTCAATTTCGTAACCCAGCGTCGCCCGCCTGCTCTCGGCGTCGTCGATAAATTTCATCATCTCTTCGACCGAGTTGACGAGGTGGCGATGCGGATTCACGCGAAAGCTGAGCGTGGTTAGCGCGTCCAGTGTAGCTGTCTGCCCTGCGGCAAAATATTCCCCATCGACAAGCAGAAAGTACGCGAAAAACACCAGCCGTCGTTTGGCAACAATGGAGGAATCGAGCGTGCGCAGCGTGCCCGCCGCCGAGTTGCGCGGATTGACGAACGCGGGCAGCCCCTCGCGCTCGCGCTCCTCATTCATTTTGAGGAAAGCCGCTTCCGGCATCACCACTTCGCCGCGTACTTCGAGTGCCTGTGGTAGTTTTGCCTTCTTCAGGCGCTCGGCCGGAATGCTAAGCGGAACACTGCGAATCGTTCGGATGTTTGAGGTGACGTCCTCGCCGGTCTGCCCGTCGCCGCGCGTCAGGCCCATTGTGAGCCGCGCTCCGCCGCTCCCCGGCTCGTAGCTCAGGGCCACGCTCAGCCCGTCGAGCTTCAACTCCGCCGTGTACTCCACCGGCAGATTGCCCGCCAGCTCGCGTACGCGCCGGTCCCAGTCGGCCAGCTCTTCGGCTGAATAAGCATTATCCAGCGACAACATCGGCCGCGAGTGCTGTGCCTTCCTGAATCCCTCGGCTGGCTTGCCCCCCACGCGCTGTGTCGGCGAATCCGGAGTCACCAGCTCGGGGTGAGCCGCCTCCAGCTTCTTCAGCTCGTTCATCTGCGCGTCGTACTCGGCGTCCGTGATCTCCGGCGCATCGAGAACGTAGTACAGATGCTCGTGGCGCCGCAGCTCCTCGCGCAGTTTCTCAATTCTCTTCGCGGCGCTCGTCTCGGCCATAGCTACGAATTATAGTGATCCGCGCGTCTGACTCCGCTAACCTGCTGACTCGCTGACCTGCTGCCTACTTCCCCCATTCCGCCTCTGTCAGCCCGCGGTTCTTGAGCAACGGCTCGATGCTCGGCTCCCCGCCCAGCCACGCATCGTACATCTTCTCCAGATCCTCTGTGTTGCCGCGCGAAAGCACCATCCGCCGGAAACGGTCGCCGTTAGCGCGCGTCATTCCGCCGTGATCCTCAAACCACTGGAAGGCGTCGTCGTCGAGCATCTCGCTCCACGTGTAGGCATAGTAGCCGGCCTGGTAGCCCTCCTGCCAAATGTGCAGAAAGTAACTGGAGCGGTAACGCGGCGGCACATAACTGACCGACAAATGCGTCCTCTTGAGCGCCTCTTGCTCAAAAGTGTCGGGATCCTGGAGCGGCGCGCTCGCCGGCAGCGTGTGCCACTGCATATCGAGTTCCGACGCCGCCAGAATCTCCGTGAAATCATAGCCCTGGTTGAAGGTCTTCGCCTTCACGATTTTGGCCGCCAGCTCGGCGGGCATGGACTCGCCGGTTTTGTAATGCCTCGCGAAGTGCGCGAATACCGCAGGATAGCTGGCCCAATGCTCGTTGAATTGCGAGGGAAACTCGACGAAGTCGCGCGGAACCGCCGTGCCTGACAAGCTCGGATACACAGTGTTGGCGAACATGGCGTGCAGCGCGTGGCCAAACTCGTGGAACATCGTGGTTACATCGTCGAAGCTGAGCAGCGCCGGCTCGCCCGGGGCCGGCTTCTCGAAGTTGGCCACGTTGTATACCACGGGCAGCGTGCCCAGCAGCTTCGATTGGCCCACCAGCGAGTCTTCCCACGCCCCGCCGTTCTTGTTGTCGCGCTTGAAGTAGTCGCAATACCACAGCGCCAGCGGCGTGCCATCGGCTTCAAAGACCTCAAACACGCGCACGTCCGGCTGCCACACAGGAAGGTCCTTGCGCTCCTTGAAGGTCAAACCGTATAGCTCGTTCGCCGCGTAAAAGACGCCTTTCTCCAACACGTTGTTCAGCTCGAAGTAGGGCTTCACCTGCGCCTGGTCATAATCGAATTTGGCCTTGCGCACTTGCTCGGCATAGAACTCCCAGTCCGCCGGATCAGGCGCGGCCCCTCCGTTGGGATAATCGCCCAGCGCCTGAATTTCTTTTGCCTCGCTCGCCGCCTTTGCTGTCGCGGCCGGAACCAGCGCATCAAGGAATCGAATCGCTGCTTCCGGAGTCTTGGCCATCTGGTCGGTCAGGTTCCACGCGGCGTAATTCGGGTAGCCCAGCAGCGCGGCCTTCTCCGCGCGAAGCTGCGCCAGCCGCGCAAGCGTCGTGCGCGTGTCGTTCGCGTCTCCGCGCTCAGCCCGGTTCCAGGAGTGCTCAAAGATCTCGTGGCGCGCGGCGCGGTCGCTCAGGAAGGCCAAATCGGGTTGCTGCGTGGTGTTCTGCAGCGGCAGCAGCCAGCCTTGCTGTTTGTGCGCATTCGCTTCCTCTGCTGCCGCAGCCTTCTGCCCTGCGCTCAGCCCGGCCAGCGTCGAGGGGTCCGTCGTCGAGTATGCGCCCGCAGTGGTCGCGTCCAGCAGCTTGGTCATGAACGTGTTCTCGAGCGTCGATTCCTCTTCGTCGAGCTTTTTGAGTTTCTCTTTGTCGGAATCCGACAGATTCGCGCCGGCCTTCACAAATTGCTGGTATTGGTACTCCACCAGTCGCAGCGATTCCGCATCGAGCGAGAGCGACGCGCGCTCGTCATAAATTGTCTTAATGCGCGCAAAGAGTTTTGTGTTCAGGTCAATCGCGTCCTGGTGCGCGGCAGTGCGCGGCGCCTCGTAGTCCTGCACCTTTTCGAGTTCCGGATCGGTATTCGCTTGCGTGACGCAGTTGAACGCATTCCACGCCCGGTCGTACAACTGGCCCGAGCGCTCCAACGCCACAAAAGTGTTTTCAAAAGTCGGCGGCGCGGGATTATTCGCAATCGCCTCAACCTCAATCAGCTGCTGCGCCATGCCCGCGTCAATCGCCGGCTCGTAGTCGCTGTCCTTGATCTTGTCGAAGGCCGGCGCCTGAAAGGGCCGCGTGCTGGGCGCATAAAACGGATTGCTCGGTCCGAAGCTGCTGGCCGGTTTCTGGGTTTGGGCGCCGCAGGTTCTCGTGGCGGCAACTCCCAAAACTACAAAGATTGCTGTGGCTAAAACTCTCCTCTTCCTCAAATTCCTTTGCAAATGCATCATGACAGAATGTGCCTCTCAAATGGCCAAATTAACCACCGTCGATTGTAGGCCAATGGAACGTTTGCTGCGAACAGGCGCACCATCCGGCATCAACCCCTAAAATAGAGCCACAAGCCCTCCGATACGCGGATCAGAGAACCTCTGGCCGGCATCAAAGGTTGTTTTCCCGGAGAATCGACAAGCAATGCCACCCACCGCAACCGCCCTTGACTCCCGTACGCATTCCGAAAGTCTCGATCAACTCGCATCCGTTGCCGTAAACGTCGGCCTCGGCCTCAAGTCCGGACAGGAGCTCGTGATGACCGCGTCCGTTGACTCGCTGCCGCTGGCGCGCCGCATCACGGAGCAGGCTTATCGCGCCGGCGCCTCGCTCGTCACCACGCTTCTCAGCGACGATGAGTCCACGCTGCTGCGCTATCGCTTCGCTCCCGACGCGAGCTTCGACCGCGCTGCCAAGTGGCTCTACGACGGAATGGCCGAGGCCTTCAAAAGCGGCTCCGCGCGCCTCGCCATCGCCGGGGCCAACCCGAATCTGCTCTCCAATGAGGATCCCGATAAGGTCGGCCGCGCCAATCGCGCCCTCTCGCAAGCCTATCGCCCGGCCCTCGAACTCATCACGCGCCACCAGATCAACTGGACCATTGTTGCCGGGGCCACTCCGGCGTGGGCCGCGGTCATGTTCCCGAGCGCCGCGCCGGATGAAGCCCTGGCCAAGCTCTGGGCGGCGATCTTCGCCACTACGCGCATCAACACGCCCGATCCAGTCAGCGCCTGGAAGGCTCACGACGCGGAGCTACACAAACGCGCCGCAATCCTCAATGAAAAGCGCTATTCGGCCCTGCAGTATCGCGGTCCCGGCGTGGATTTTCTTCTCGGCCTGGCCGACGATCACGAATGGCTCGGCGGCGGCACCACCGCGGGCAACGGCAACTACTGCATCCCCAATATGCCCACGGAGGAAGTCTTCACCACTCCGCACAAGGACCGCGCCGACGGCATCGTCACCGCATCAAAACCGTTGTCGCATCAGGGGACAATGATTGAGGGCATCCAGGTCCGCTTTGAGCACGGCCGCGTCGTGGAGGCCCGCGCCACGCGAGGTCAGGAAGTGCTCCAAAAGCTCATTGACACCGACGATGGCGCGCGCCGCCTGGGCGAAGTGGCGCTCGTTCCCCATTCCTCTCCCATCGCGCAGAGCGGCCTTGTCTTCTTCCACACCCTCTTCGACGAAAATGCCGCCTCGCACATCGCGCTCGGCCAGTCCTATTCATCGTGCCTGCGCAATGGAGAAAAGCTCTCGCCCGAAGAACTCGCCGCCAAAGGCGCCAACACAAGCCTCATTCACGTTGACTGGATGATCGGCTCAGCTCAGCTCGACATTGACGGCATTACCGCAACTGGCGTTACCGAACCGCTCATGCGCAAGGGAGAGTGGGCCTAGAGCCTGTTATTAACTTTCGCGCGGGGCGGCGTTGCGGACGAAAATCCGGCCAGACGAGGCGGAATCCGAAGGCTGTGGCGGGTCCACAGCCGAGGATGACAACGAAGTATGGCCGGATTTGCGCCGCAACCCAACGGGCTGGGGCCAGTTTTCCCCATTTCATCGTCGCTCGTCGCTCGAAGATACTCCATATTCGTCGCTCCTCGCTCCTTGAACTGAGAAAAATTGGCTCCCAGCGCCGCCCGTGGGAAAATTAATAACAGGCTCTGGAACCCACGCACTCATGGAACCGGTCACTCATTTTCTTACCGGCGCTTGTTTGGGCCGCGCCGGATTCAATCGCAAGACGGCCTACGCAACGCTCGTTGCGGTGCTGGCCGCCGAGGCTGCCGACCTCGATATCTTCTGGGGATTCGGCGGGCCGGTTGACGAGCTCAAGCACCATCGCGGCATCACGCATACCTTCTGGGCCGTCCCCGTGGTGGCTGGCGTCGTGGTCGGCGCTGTGGCGCTGTTCCATCTCTGGCGCATGCGGCGTCGCCGCCGCGTCGCGACGGTTTCTTCCCAGGGTGATGCTCTCGTCCAATACTCAAAAGCGCCCACGGCGCCCGCCGCGCAGCCCATCCGCTGGGGCTGGCTCTATCTCACCGCCTGCGTCGCTGCGCTCAGCCATCTCCTGCTCGACTGGACCAACAACTACGGCGTGCGGCCGTTCTTCCCATTGAATGCTCGCTGGTATGCCGGCAGCTTTATGTTCATTGCCGAGCCGATCTTGTGGGGGCTGTTCTTTCTGGCGTTCGCCATTCCCTGGATACTGGGTCTTGCCGATCGCGAAATCGGCGCGCGCCGCAAGCCGTTCCCAGGTCAGGGCTGGGCCATTTTCGCTCTCGCCGGAATGTTGGCTCTGGGCTGCGTGCGCTGGGCCGAGCACACGCAGGCTCTGGCCATGATCGACAACACGAATGTCGCCTCCGAGCCGGTGACGCGCAGGTCCGCCGAGCCTTACCCGGTGAATCCTTTCCACTGGCACGCGATCCTCGAGACGCCCGATTTTTATCAGACCGCCGAGATCAACGCGTGGACCGGCTCGATTGACAGTGACCCGCACGCCGACGTGCTCTACAAGCCGGCCGACACGCTTGCCGTGGAAGCAGCCAAACGCACGCCGCTGGGCCAGGTGTATCTCGACTGGGGGACGTGGGCTGTCGTGCGCGACGTCGGCCCCGAGCGGATTCCGGGTCCGGTGCCGGGCCTCGACCCTCCGCAACTAGCTCCGAATCGCACCTGGACGACCGTCGAATTCACCGATCTGCGCTTCGACTACGCGTTCATCGGAACCCGCAGCGCCTCCGCGCGCTCGCCCCTCGCCGCCTGGGTCTACATCGTCGACGGCCGTGACGACGCCGGCGAGGCCATGAACGGCCGCGAACAACGATAGAAGATTTGTTCCCGCCGAAAATTTTGTTCGCCACGTGGAACACTTTGGGTTGACCGCACGGCCCGTGGACCGCAGAATAGATGCAGTCCCTCAATTCGCGGGATCGTCGTTTCACGGTCGGGATTTCCCGTCCTCATTTCGCTGAGGTGGTCATGGTTGCTTATCTGCTGCTGCTGGTTGCTGTGTTGTCGCGCGTGCTGCCCCATGCCGGGTGGTGGAACTTTACCGCTGTCACCGGCGGCCTCTTATACTTCGGCGCGCGGCGTCCCTGGCGCGAGATGCTTGTTCCCCTCGCCGCTCTCATGGCCACCGATGGCTTCCTCACCATCGTCGTCTACCACTACAGCTTTCGCTGGCAGAGCTACGTGATCACCTGGGTGTGGTACCTGGCGGCCATGGCGCTGGGGTCCATCCTGCTGCGCAAGCAGACGACCTTTGCCCGCGGCGCTGCAGGCGCGCTCCTGGGACCCACCGGCTTCTTCCTCGTTTCGAACTATGGCGTCTGGGCCAGCGGCTTCAACGGCTATCCGCGCACCCTCGCCGGGCTGGGAGCCTGCTACCTGGCCGGCGTGCCCTTCTATCGCAACGACCTCGTCTCGACCGCAATCGTCCTCGGCGTGGCCCTCGGCGTGCCCGCGCTGGTGCGGCGGATCAACCCGGCGCCGGCGGCGGAAGCGCTAACCGGCAAATAGACAGTTTCCTCTCTCAGGTCCCATACGGGAGACCTGGGTCCTCTCACTTTTGTGCCGATTCGAAGTGCAGACCAGCCGCCACGTCTTACCTCTCCAGCACTTTCCCGCCGCGCTTTTTCCGCATCCACCACCACGCAAAGCCAATCACCGCCAGCGCGCCTACAACCAAAACCGTCAGCAGCGCGTGGCGCGCCACCAGGTCCACTGCGCCCGGACCCAGCTTGAGCACCAGCAATGACAGCGCCAACCAGCGCAACATTCTCCCCACAAACACGGCCAGCAGAAAATCGGGCACACGCATCTCGAAGACGCCAGAAGCGAAGATGAACATCTTCCACGGCGCCGGAGGAGGCATCATCGAGGGAATCATCACCGCCAGGAACTCCTGCCGCTGGAAGCGATCGCGCATTTGCTCGAACTTCGCCCGATTTACCCGCTTGAGCAGGAACAGCTCGCCCCCGGCTCGGCCCAGCCCGTAGGGCAACAGACCGCCGAGCGCCGAGCCCGCTGCCGCCATCAGGCAATAGACCCAGAAGTGGCGTTTGTCGTTCCACACATAGAGCGCCAGAATTGCGTCCATGGGCACGGGAATGCTCGAGGAGTCCAGCACGGCAATCGCGCCCACTCCCAGGATCCCCCACTTCATCAGCGCCGGCAGAAGCACCAGCTTCCATTCCGCCACAATGTGCGCAAAAAACTGCTTCAAACGCTGTCCCCTTCCGGCTCAACTTGCGTCAATTCAATAAGTACCATTGTACGAGGCAAGCTACTGCGCAAGTCTTAATCAGGGATGAGAGAATAGACAGGAAGGACTCAGACGAGGAGCGAGGGATTTGTGTGTCCCTTCAGACGTTCCTGAACCTAGAATGCCCATCAGCCAAGCGCCAGCCGAAGTGAACGAGCCCAAGGGATCCGCAGAGCAGAGCCCGCAAACGGAGAGCTCCGTGCCGGAGATGCCAGCCCCCGGCGGGTTTCTCGGACTGCCCTTGAACCCCAAGGGTCCGCTGGAGACTTCGCCATCCGATTCACGCGGCCTCCGCGGCTCGCGCTGGGTCGACTACGATACCCACGAATTACTGGAGATGATCAGCGAGCTCGAGGATGAGCGCCGCTGGTCCCGCTTGCGGGAGGGATTCTGGCTCGCTCTCCTCATTCACATCGTGTTCTTCTCCGCGATTACTTGGATTCCGACTTACATCTTCAAGGTGCCCAAGGTAGTTGACCCCTTTGACGCGATCAATCAGCGCAAAGACCTCGCCTATCTAGACCTGCCGCCCGACGCCCTGCGCGAGGCGCGGCCCAAGATCGTCCCCAAGCCGCTCAATCACCCGCTGATCGACAAGAAGACGCTCGAGGACATCCAGAAGGTAGCGCCGCCCACGCCGCCTCCGCCTGCGGCCGAGCAGCAGGCTCCAGAGGAGCCCAAGCCGCAGCCCTCGCAGCCGATCCCGCCCAATCCGCAGTCACAGGTTGAAGCGCCGCGCCCCGCCGCCGTTCCGGCCAAGCCCAACTTCGCCATGGGCCCTGCCAATCCCGCCGATCAGCTCAAGCAAGACATGCAGAACGCCATGCACGGCGGTCAGCGAAGTTACGGCGATGTGCCTTCAGGCGGATTGCAAATGCACCCAGGCGCGGGCACCGGCGGCATCCAGGTTCTTTCCGACACGCAAGGGGTGGACTTCAGCTCCTGGCTCGCGCGCTGGCACTACATCACGCAGCAGACATGGGACCCGCTCATCCCCGACGAGGTCAACCCGCCCATCCTCAAGTCCGGCGTTGTGGTCATTCACTTCAAGGTCCTGCCCAACGGCCAGGTTACCGATATGCAACTCGACGGCCGCTCCGGCGACACCGGCCTTGACCGCGCGGCCTGGGGCGCCATCAGCGGCTCCAGCTACCCCAATCTGCCTCGGGACTTCCACGGCCCCTACCTCGAGCTCCGCGCCTACTTCCTCTACAACATGGAGCCGCGGTAGCCGGCTAGCGCCTTACGCTCCCGCCTCCACAGGCACACTCGCTTGCCCACCGGGACCGTGGGGCCTGCGCCTCGGATCGAGCGAGATTCCGTCCTGCTTTAGCAACGCCTCGTACACCGGCGTATGCCGCCAATAGCGCGCCAGCGCAAACGCGCTCATGTTGGCGATCATCAAAGGCAGAACCAGCCCATAACCGCCGGTCATCTCGAAGATGATGAGGATCGACGTCATGGGTGCGCGCACAGTTCCGGCGAACACCGCGCCCATGCCCACCACGGCAAAGGCTCCGATCGAGTCAGCGGGGTGGTGGAAAACAGTCACATCCAGGTAGCCAACTGCGCCGCCCAGCATCCCGCCCATAAACAGAGCCGGGGCAAAGATTCCGCCCGATCCCCCGCTCGAATACGACGTGACCGTAGCGGTCAATTTCAAAACACACAATGCCGCCATCGCGGTTACCGGCAGATTTCCGAGCAGCGCCTGCGTCAATGTGCTGTACGGATTGCCCGCAATGCCATTCAAGTGGAAGAACTGGATCGCCACCACAGCCAGGGCGCCAGTAGCCGCCGCGCCAATCGCAGGCTGAACCCACTTGGGAACTTCTTTGAGCTGCCTGAACCATGCGCGCAGCCATAGCAGCGAATCGGTAAACGCCACTGACACAATCGCAGCCAGTAGTCCGAGCAGCGCATACCAAACCAGAGACGAGGCCTTCGCCAGCGTGTACGTCTGCAACCGCGGCACTTGGAAAACCGGATTCGAACCGAGGATGCTGTGCTCCACCACCGCCGCCAGCGCCGCGGCCACAATCACGCCCGCGAGCATCGTCTGGTCCAGGCTTCCGATCAGCTCTTCCAGCGTGAACGTCACCGCCGCAATCGGCGCGTTGAACGCAGCGGCGATGCCCGCCGCCATGCCCACCGACGCCATACGCTTGCTGTTCATCGGGCTGAGCCGTGCGATGCGCGCAAGAAAGCTGCTGACTCCGGCGCAAATCTGCACTGTCGGACCTTCCACGCCCAACGACGCTCCGCTGCCAAGCTGCAGCGCGCACAAAACGAACTTCCCGGCCGTTTCCTTCGGCGTGATCGCGCCGAAACGGAAGGTGTAGGCCGTCTTTACCTGGGGAATGCCGCTGCCCGCCGCCGCAGGAACCCAATAGGTGAGTCCGACGCCGGCAATCAATCCGCCCAATGCCGGCGTCAGAATCGTCCACCAGATCCAGCTATGGCCGGGAGCCGCCGCGGCGCGATTGATCAGCAGCGTGTACAGGTATGCGCAGCTGACGTGGAACGCCACAGCCGCCAGCCCGCATAATCCGCCGGCCACAATTGTGATCGCCAACAGCCGCTGCCGCTCGTTCGGCATGAGCCGCCTGAGCCAGGCGAAAAAACGCGAAAACAGCCCCTCGATTCCAACCCAATACTTCAACTTGTAGGAAGCCTCTCTGCGAAGAACATCGCACTTCAAGTATAGGAGCAGCTTCTCCAGGCTTCAGGTTTCCTTCGAAGCCCTCGGAAGAAACGCAGCAGAATCGCACTCGTGAATCTGATTTCTGCAACATGCGACTCGTTCCGAGCTCCACGCAAATTCTGCTTCCTTCGCACCCCCAATCCACGCTAAAATTTTCTTGGACTCATGCGCCGCCGCCTCACCATTGCCGGCTCGCCCCTCCTCAGGCGCTTTCGCCGCGGCCGCCCCGACCGTGGACGCTAGCCCCACGCGCTGGGTAATCTATTCCCGATGAGTTTTTTGCCGCGTCCGATTCTCCAGTGCCGGCCACCTAGCTCCGCCAGCTCCGCTAACTCCGCTCGTTTTCAAACACCGCCAGCTCCGCCGAGAGGATCTACCGATGAACAGCTTCAATAGCCGCGCCGTGCTCACCTCCGGCAGCTGCTCCTACACCATCTATCGCCTCCCAGCCCTCGCCGCTCGCGGCTTCAATAGCGCCCGCGGCTTCAATCTTGACCGCCTTCCCTTCAGCCTCAAAATTCTGCTTGAAAATCTTCTGCGTCGCGAAGACGGAGTCAATGTCACCGCCGCCGACATTGAATTCCTCGCCCGCTGGGACGCGAAAGCCGAGCCCAGCCGCGAAATCGCCTACATGCCCGCCCGCGTCCTCATGCAGGACTTCACCGGCGTCCCCGCCGTCGTCGATCTCGCCGCCATGCGCGACGCCATCAAGACCCTCGGCGGGTTCCCCGAGCGCGTCAATCCTCTCGCCCCCGCCGAGCTGGTTATCGACCACTCCGTCCAGGTGGATGAATACGGCACGCCCGCAGCCTACGAGGCCAACTCGCTCCTCGAGTTCCATCGCAACCGCGAGCGCTACGCCTTCCTCAAATGGGGCCAGTCCGCGTTTCGCAACTTCTCCTGCGTCCCGCCCGGCATGGGCATCTGCCACCAGGTGAATCTCGAATCCCTCGCTCGCGTGGTCTTCACCACGGAAATCAGCGGCGAGCTGACAGCCTATCCCGACACGCTGGTCGGCACTGACTCCCACACCACCATGATCAACGGCCTCGGCGTGCTCGGCTGGGGCGTCGGCGGCATTGAAGCCGAAGCCGCAATGCTCGGCCAGCCCGTCTCCATGCTCATCCCGCAGGTCGTCGGCTACAAGCTCACCGGCAAACTGCGCGAGGGCGCAACGGCCACCGATCTCGTTCTCACCGTCACGCAAGCTTTGCGCAAACTCGGAGTCGTCGGCAAATTCGTTGAATTCTACGGCCCCGGAATCACGGAACTCCCGCTCGCCGACCGCGCCACCATTGGCAACATGGCGCCCGAATACGGCGCCACCTGCGGCATCTTCCCCGTCGACGCCGAAACCCTCCGCTACCTGCGCCTCACCGGCCGCAGCGAAGAACAAATCGCGCTCGTCGAGGCGTATTACAAGGAGCAGGGCCTCTTCCACACCGCCGGCGCGCCCGAGGCCGAGTACTCGCAGACCCTCGAACTCAACCTCGGCGACGTTGAGCCCAGCGTTGCCGGACCTCGCCGCCCGCAGGATCGTGTGCTCCTCAAGGACGCAGCCTCGAGCTTCGCCGAGCAACTGCCTTCGCTGCTCGCGCCAACCGCCAAGCCGCTCGGCTCCCGCACCGCAGCCGCATGGCTGCGAGACACCGTCACCGACACTGCCGTCGCAGCTGAAGACAACGAAGGCCCTGACACTTCTTCCGCTGCCCCGCCCATCGCCGCGAGCACAGTCAAGGCCCGGTTCAACGTCGATCCCGACAAGTATCTCGATCACGGCTCCGTCGTCATCGCCGCCATCACCAGTTGCACCAACACGTCGAACCCATCCGTGATGATTGCCGCCGGTCTGCTCGCCAAGAAAGCCGTCGAGAAAGGCCTCACCGTTCCGCCGTGGGTCAAGACCTCGCTTGCTCCCGGCTCGCGCGTTGTCACCGATTACTACGAAAAAGCCGGCCTTCTGCCCTATCTCGATAAGCTGCGCTTCAACGTCGTCGGCTACGGCTGCACCACCTGTATCGGCAACAGCGGGCCGCTGCCCTCCGACGTGTCAAAGTCGATTGAAGAACACGGCCTCGTCGCCGTCAGCGTACTCAGCGGCAACCGTAACTTCGAGGGCCGCGTCAACGTCGACGTCCGCGCAAATTATTTGATGTCCCCGCCGCTCGTCGTCGCCTACGCGCTCGCCGGCCGCATCGGCCACAACTTCGATGCCGACCCGCTCGGCAACGATCCTTCCGGCAAGCCCGTCTACCTGCGCGACATCTGGCCCACCCAAGCCGAGGTCTCCGCCGCCATCGAGCGCGCCGTCTCCAGCGAAGGCTTCCGCAAGGAATACGCCACCGTGACCGACGGCGACGCTAGTTGGCAGGGCCTCAGCTTCCCCACCGGCAAGGTCTACCAGTGGGAGCCGGACTCGACCTACATCCGCAAGGCACCCTACTTCGACGGAATGACCATGACCCCCGCGCCCATCACCGACATTACCGGCGCGCGCGTTCTCGCCGTGCTGGGCGACTCGGTGACGACCGACCATATTTCACCCGCGGGCTCTATCAAGGCCAACGGCCCCGCCGGAAAATACCTCACCGAGCACGGCGTGAAACCCGCGGACTTCAACTCCTACGGTTCGCGCCGCGGCAATCACGAAGTCATGGTGCGCGGCACCTTCGCCAACGTGCGCCTGCGCAACAAGCTCGCCCCCGGCACTGAAGGCGGCGTCACGCGGCTTTTACCGGATGGCGAGCAGATGTCCATCTTCGACGCCAGCGTCAAGTACGCCGATCGCGGCACGCCGCTCATCATCCTGGCCGGAAAAGAATACGGCTCCGGCTCGTCGCGTGACTGGGCCGCCAAGGGCCCGCGCCTGCTCGGCGTGCGCGCCGTCATTGCCGAAAGCTTCGAGCGCATTCACCGCTCCAACCTTGTCGGCATGGGTATTCTGCCGCTGCAGTTCGAAGCCGGTAAGAGCGCCGAGTCGCTCGGCCTCACCGGCGAAGAGACCTACGAGATTCTCGGCTTCCGCGAGCGCCTTGACGCGAAGTTCGCCCACGGTCGTACCGTAGGCGTGGTTGCAACGCCCGCTGACGGCAAGAAGAAATCCTTCGAAGCCCGCATCCGCATCGACACGCCGCAGGAGATCGAGTACTACGAGCACGGCGGCATCCTGCAGTACGTCCTCCGGCAACTCGCCACGAAGTAGCGGCCATCCATCAAAGTGGTCCGCGTGTAACTTCGGCCCGAGCCGTGGCCATCGCCTGCTTGGTCGCCTCGCCGCTCCTTCGCCTGAACTGGAGGCGAAGCCGGAGTCAGGGTGTCGCGCTGCGTTGGAACGATCTACAGCGGAATTGAACACTTCAGCGAAGAAGTTCTCAATGCCCGCCGGCGACGCCTGGGACAGCGCTGAAACTGATGTCGTCGAGCGCGAAATCATTCCAGGACGCATCGGTGTTCAAGTCGTAAAGCGCCAGGTCCGCGCTTTTACTCGAACCCGATTTCCACGTGAACTTGTAGTTTTGCCAGTGGCCCCCGTTGTCGGGCGGGTACTCCGGAAAGGTACTGCTTCCAATCACGGCGCCGTTGATCTTCAGCGCCAGATGCGGCAGCGACGAACTGTCGTGATCCACCTCGGCTCCCCAGTAGGAGAACGTGTATTCCGTCGACGGCGTCACGGCTACAGTCTCCTCCCAAACCGGCAAAGTCGCGTCAGTGGCCCCATTCACGATCATCATCTTTCCCGTCCCCGACGTATGGTCGCCGCAGTTACACCAATCCCCAAAGGCTCCGGGCGCCGTCGACGGGTTGGTGCCGATTGCGTAACCGCCTGGATTCGCAACATCGCCGATTGAGTATCCCGTGTTAAAACCGGTGTTGCCGTTTTCGAAGTCGCCGTTGATCACCAGGTTCTGGCTCGTCTGTGCTCCCACGGCCAGCGCCATCGCCAGCAACACAAGCGCTCCGATTCCGCTGAACAAAGTCCATCTCAAATCAGATCTCATATCTCCCTCCCGCTAATTCGTATTCGGCGGCGTCATCTTCGCGGCGATCGCCTGGAACGCGGCCCAGTTCGCCTCCACAAACGCCGCGTTTGCCGGAGTAATTGAGTTCGGCGGGTACGAAGAGATCATGCCCTGCATCTTCATCCCCACAAACCCCACGTCGTTGATGATTGCGCCCGTGATCACGATGAACTCTCGCGTCTCCAGCCCGTTGGCATGAATGATCGTGGCGATCTGCGGATATTGCGCGTCGATGTCCTGTGCCTGCTGAGTAATCGGCTTCTTGCCCGTGGTGGCGCTCCCGGCATCGAGCGCTGCATTCAGGCTGGGATTCGCTGCAACCAACTGGTTGATGCTCTGCATGGCCGTGGCCGTCTTCTCAGCCTTGTCCAGCGTCAGCACATAGTTGCGCACCTCAACCACATCGGGATCGTCACCGGATGCGCCCGAGGTCGGCGCGCCCACCGCGGCCGCCGCCAGCCCCACCATGGCAACACCGGTGAATATCGACACTGCTTCGCGAACTCTCATCGGTTCCCTCCATTCTTTCCCTGGTTGTTTTTCTTTGCTTGTTTTGCGCTTGCTCGTTCGGTTTCCGGCTTCCCGAACTGGGGGACCCCATCTTGCCCGCCCGGTCACGAGAGAATATACCCTAGAGTGCCCGCTTCACCACAGAATTTGTATGCGGCGCTCGATTTCGGCGGCGGGGCTTGCTCCCCCTTTTCCTTCTTCCCTTGCTCCCTCGCTACCTGGCCCACGCCGCCATCTCCGCTGCCTCTCGATTTCCACAGCCAACTTTCGCTAACATATTCCCGCATGCCCTTCCCGATCAAAACTTGCGTCATTTGTCACGAGGAATTCGAGCTTCGCCCCGATAAGCCCGGCTTCGCCAATCGCTGCCCCTCCTGCAGCGAGCACGAAGAAACCGCCGAGCTCCAACCCCGCCGCTCCACCGACTATGCCGAGCGCCGCGCCGAACTCGAAGTCAACGCCGCCCGCCGCCGCGCCATGCGCGACCTCCTCTACCGCAAAGACAGTTGAGCATCCTCTCGCAAAGTCCCTACGTCCCTAGTCCATAGTCCCTGATCCCTGTTCCCCTGTTCGCTGTTCACTGTCCACTAAAATAGAACTGTGCCCAAACCTTCCCCCACCGTCGGTTTCGTCTCTCTCGGCTGCCCCAAGAACCTCGTCGACTCCGAGGTCATGATGGGCCTTCTCGACCGCGCCGGCGCACGCCTCACCGCCCGCCCTGAAGACGCCGAGATCCTCGTCGTCAACACCTGCTCCTTCATCGATACCGCCAGGCAGGAGTCGGTTGACACCATCCTCGAGATGGCCCGCCACAAAACCCACGGCCGCGCAAAAAAACTTATCGTCGCCGGCTGCCTCGTCGAGCGCTATCGCGACGAGATCCGCAAGAACATCCCTGAAGTCGACGCCGTCGTCGGCACCGGCGAGCTCGAATCCATTCTCGAAGCCGCCGGCCTCGAAGCCAGGGTGCCCCAGGTCCCGATTCTGGGACCTGGGAACGCGTCGATCCCGCCCTCACCCTTCACCATCCTCACCAGCACGCACGCGAAAATCCGTCCCGGCAAAGAAGCCCGATCCGGCACGCACAAATCTTCCGAATCATCTCACTCCTCAAGAAAAGAGGGCGACGCCCGCGAGCGCTCAGGCCGCTTCCTTCGTGACGCCTGGGCCGGCGCATCCTCCACGCTGCCCACCTATCTCTACGACGACACCACCCCGCGTCTCCTCTCCACACCCCGCGCCTCCGCCTACATTAAAATCGCCGAGGGCTGCGACCACCCTTGCACCTTCTGCGTCATCCCCAACCTGCGCGGCAAATTCCGTTCCCGCCGCTTCGAGTCCGTCGTTGCTGAAGCCGAGCAACTCGTCGCCCGCGGAGCAAGCGAAATCACCCTCATCGGCCAGGACACAACCTGCTACGGCGAAGACCTCGGCCTCCGCGACGGCCTCGCCACCCTCCTCGACACGCTGGCCCGCATTCCGAACCTCCAGTGGCTCCGCTTTCTCTACGCTTATCCCAACCGCATCACTTCGAAACTCCTTGACACGATCGCGCGCCACTCGAACATCTGCAAATATCTCGACCTGCCGCTTCAGCACGCGTCTCCCGATGTGCTCAAGCGCATGAAGCGCGGCGCATCCGCAGACATCTTTCTCAAGACACTCTCCAAGGTCCGCGCCGCCGTCCCCGGCATCGCCCTCCGCACCTCTTTTATTGTCGGATTTCCTGGCGAGTCGCTCCGCGACTTTGAGCTTTTGGAGGAGTTCATCGGCGAGGCGAAATTCGACTGGCTCGGCGTCTTCTCTTACTCGCATGAAGAAGGTTCCGCGGCCTGGTCGCTCGACGGGCAGCTTCCGCGGCGCACCATCGAGTCGCGCCGCCGCCGTCTGATGAAGCTACAACAATCCATCTCGCGCCGCGCGAAGCGAAACTGGGTCGGCCGCGAGCTGACCCTCCTCGCCGAAGGCCCCAGCGCCGAAACTCCGCTCCTCTGGGAGGGCCGCACCGAGTTTCACGCCCCCGAAATCGACGGCAAAGTCTACGTCAACGACTTCGGCCCGCTCGACGATCTCGAACCCGGCCGCTTCTACCGCGCCCAGATCACCGAGAGCCACGACTACGATCTCGTCGCCCGCATCCTCTCTACAGCAAACTAGCCTGCCCCCAAATGCCGAGATAGCATGTCTTCGTTATCGGGGCGTTCACCGGCATGCAAAGACTGACTTGCCACTGCCGGTGACCGCATCGATTGGGGGAGGACCGCCCGTCAATTTGTTGTAATCCGCGTTGCGGCAATCGTGCCTGTCACTTCCACTGGTGTGGGGCTTCCATTCAGTTCCCATACTTTGAACGTGAACGATCCGCTGTAGGACATCCCGTCTGCGGAGACGTTAATCTCCTCATCCAGAGTGAAAGTGTTAGTGGCCGTTGCCGTTGGAGTGCTTGGATTGAAGAGCCAGCCGACGTGATGAAGAGAGACGCTCCGCAGGCCCGTTTGCTTCCACACTCCTACGCACACGTTGCCGCCGGCCGGCGCCAGAAACGCGCTTTCAAACTCCGTGCCGTCGCTGTGCCATGTGTCAAAGGTGTCGTTGAACGTCGATTGGTCGGCGCTGTTGGTATAGATCACATGCCACAAGCCAACGATCCCTGGGTTAGCTCCCACGATGGGTACGGGGAAGCCCAATTCGGCCTGCGTCAGGATGGGAAGCTTGATCGAGTTCTTCAAGCCCGCCGCGCCGAAGCTGCCGCAGGCCGCGTTGGCGCTGACTGGAACGATCAAAAGGCAGAGGGCAACCACTGCCAGAGTCATGGTGCGTTTCATAAGAATTCCTCCTTTTTTCGATTCGGCGCCGCAATGAGCGCCGGCTGTTGAAACCGTGAAGAGTTGCAGGCGCAGCGTCCTCGAAAGCCTGCACCTAGGTGGGAGCGATTGGTGCGCTGTTCACCGTCAGAATGGGGATGACGGCGCCGAAGGGAACGCACGGAGCGAGCAGAACTAGATCCGTGAGCATCATCCTGCGCATATAAATGGCTCTCCTTATCGAGAGATGGGTGAAGTCACTGGCCGATTGAACCGGCCGCTGTGCGCAATTCGATTGCGCCAATTGAGGAAACGAGCCTGCAGCGTCTTCGCCCATGACTCAACTGGTCGGCCCTCGCCTCCGTCGCGCCAATCGCTTGACATGGGAGATTCTTCATAGCAATTCCCGCGTCAGGTGAATGGGTTCGCACGCTTAGTGGGCGGGTGCATTGGATGCGATCAGCGTCTGCTGGCCCGGGTGATTGAGCTTGGCCAACTCCCGCCGCTCCAACTTGTTCGGAGCTAGCGTCTCTACAAAACCCTGGACCTTGACTTGCTCTAGGAACCAGGTATCACCCACACGCCGGAATCGAAGAGAGTCAAGTCCGTCCGCATCGCCGTCGCGCATGGCCTCCACGGATGCCACGGCGCCGGTCGGGCCGAGCAGCAGAAGCCATCCCGTGGACGGGCTGATCTGGGCGCAGTACTCACCGGCAGGCATGCTCTTGTTTCCCGCAATGAATGCGAACGGCACCCTCATCGGATTGGTTTTGATGTCTTGGGCTGAGGCTGAGAGCGTGGCGAGCACGGCCAGCCCGGCGATAGCAATCATTCTCTTTTTCATGCGACATTCTCCTCATCGGTTTGGCGCCTCGACCCGTTCGCGCCGCGTGATGAAGGGAGTCTGCCCCACCTTCGCCCCGGACTCAATGAGCCGGAGATGAGTTGCACCTGAGTTCAGCAGCTCACCCAACTCATCCAAAACTCATCTCGATTCACGCCGTATTTTGGTAGTCTCTTCAACATGAAAGAGCAGATGGAAGGCCTCTCAACTGACCAACTTGCCGGGCTGCGCCGAATCCTCAGCAGTCCAGTCCTGACCACGAACGACGCGGACTACACCACCGCGCGCAAGATCTGGAACGGCATGATCGACCGCAAGCCGTCCGTCATCGTTCGCCCCACCGGAATCGCCGACGTGATTCAAACCGTTCGCTTCGCTCGCGAACATGGCCTCGCGGTTTCAGTCCGCGGCGGCGGCCACAGCGTCGCCGGAAAGTCTGTGGCGGACGGCGTCATGATGATCGACCTCTCGCTGATGCGAGAAGTCCAGGTCAATCCCGGCCTGCAAACCGCACTGGCTCAAGGCGGCGCCACCTGGGGAGAATTCGATCGCGAAAGTGAGAAATTTGGCCTCGCCACCACGGGCGGCGTCATCTCCTCCACCGGCGTCTGCGGCCTTACGCTCGGTGGCGGCATCGGCTGGCTCATGGGCAAGCACGGCCTCAGTTGCGACAATGTCGTCTCCGCCGATCTCGTCAGCGCCGAAGGCAATCACCTCTCCGTCAGCGCGACGCAGAGCGAAGACCTCTTCTGGGCGATTCGCGGCGGCGGCGGCAACTTCGGCATCGTCACCGCGCTCGAGTTTCGTCTTCACGAGCTCGCTTCCGTCCATGGTGGGATCGTGCTGTATCCGCGCCCCGTTGCCTTTGACCTGCTGCGGCAATATCGAGACCTCACTTCCCACGCTCCCGATGAGCTCACCGCCTACGCCGCACTCCTCACCGGGCATGGCCACCCCATGGCGGCAATTGCTCTTTGTCACGGTGGATCGAACGGCAACCGCGCCGCCGAGTGCAAACAGTTCTACCTTGCCTCGCCGCCCGCCGCCGACATGATCGGCGAAAAGAAATACACCGAGCTTCAAACCATGCTCGACTTTACGGCTCCTGCAGGCGCACACTACTACTTCAAGTGCCCCTTCCTGCGCGAACTCACTGACGATGCCCTTCGCACCATCCTCGATCACACAGAGCAGATGCCCAGCGAGCAAACTCAAGTCGTCCTCGAGCACATGCACGGCGCCGCCAGCCGCGTGCCCGTCGAGCAAACCGCCTTCGGCCTCAGACGCGTGCATTACAGCATCAACATCATGCCCGCTTGGACTGACCCATCGATGGCCGAGAAATGCATCACCTGGGCGCAAGGCTTCGCTGCAGCCTTGAACGCCTTCGGAGCCTCGGATGCCTATGTGAACTACCTTGGAGAAGAAGGACCGTCAGCGGTCAAAGCTTCGTACGGGGCAAACTACGCTCGCCTCGCTGACCTCAAGAAAAAGTACGACCCCAGCAACTTCTTCCACTTCAACCAGAACATCGTTCCGGCCGCTTAGTTGCGCGCCAGGTGCGACAAACCGATCGACGCGAGGAATTTGTGAAAGCGTGCGTCCGTCCGGTATGGACGGAATTCATGGTTGAGGACCGCAATATATATCGGCGTCGACTTCTGCGCCACCCCGCGCTCCAGCCACTCATACATCTCCTTGGAAAGTTGCAGCCTGGCGTAGATCGTGGCGATCAGAACCGCAGGCTCTGTTCTGTCCTCCGCGGCCTTCACCATCTTTACGATGGCCAGAGATCGTTGGCGCTCGCCTTTCGCCGCCAGTGCCGCACCCAAAAAAGCCAGCGACTCAAGACTGTCAGGCGTAAGCGAGAGTGCCTTTTCAAATGCCACCACGGCTTCATCGTTTCGCTCGAGGCTACTCAGGGCCCTACCCAAAAACATGTAGGACCGGTAATAGCTCGGATCCAGCTCGATGCTCTGTTGCAATTGCCGAAGAGCAAGATCGTGCTGCCCAGCGTGGCCCTGAGCCACCCCAAGATAGAGATTGACACTTGTGGACAACGGCTCGATTTCGCGCGCCCGTTGCATCGAGCCAATGGCGTCCTGGTGTCTGCCTGTCGCGTCGAAGTAGAGCGATTGCCAAATCAGAGCGTAATCTGGCTCGGATCCAGTCCCAGCGCCGCCTGGAACTCCCGCCCGGCGCCATCCCAGTCCCAGTCGTACCAGCTCTTGATCAGGCCAAGCGTGCAGTGCGCCTCGGCAAGCGTCTCGTCCAGATCCAATGCCCGCTGCAGATGCGAATGTGCTTGCGCCAGCGCCGCCAGCGGCTTCATCTGTCCAACTCGAATCGATCCCATCTGCGCGTAGCAGTCCGCCAGTCCCGCGTATGCGGGTGCAAACCTGGCATCAATCGATAGCGCCTCACGGAAGTACGCCATGCTCTGCCGGATCGCTTCTGTCGTCATCTTGTGCCAGAAGAACCGCCCCTTCAAATAGGCGTCATAGGCCGCCGATGACCTTGAATACCGCCGCGAGCCGACCGTCGCGCTTGGAAAAAGTTCCACCGCCAGGCTCTCGCTCACGCGCTGCGTTACCTCTTCCTGCACCGCCAACAAGTCGCTCGCCTTGCGGTCGTATGTCTCCGACCAAAGCACGCTTCGGTCGCGCAGATCGTGCAATTGCGCGCTGATGCGCAGCGTTTCTCCCGACCGTCTCACCGACCCGCGCAGCAGGTAATCCAGGTTCATCTCCCTCTGCAGCCGATCGAGATGCGCCGCCATCCCCTCGCCGCTCTCAAGCTTTGGAACTGAAGTCACCCGCAGCCGTGCCGGGTCGATGCGCGAGAGCGCGGAGATCATGTCCTCTGTCAATCCGGCCGCAAAATAATCTCCTTCCTTTCCTGAGAGCTCCTCCACGGGAACAACCGCGATCCGCAGTCGTTTCTCGTCCGCGGCAGCCTCGCCGTCTCCGCCTTTTTCCATCTTCCCGACAAAGCGGTACCCCAGACGCGGCAGCGTCTCCACATAACTTGGCCTTTCAGCTTGATCGTTCAGTGCCAGCCGGATCTGCCGGATGCAAAAGTTCAGCCCCTGCTCGAAGTCGACAAACGTGTCCTCGCCCCATATGGCCAGCCGGATCTGCTCCCGCGTCACCAGCGCGCCACGATGATTCAGCAGAAACGCAAGAACGCGCGCCGGCTGCTGCTGGATCCGGACAGGCGCGCCGTTCTTGCGGACCTCCAGCGTCTGCTCGTTGAGCTCAAATTCACCAAATCGCACGAATGACATGGCGGAGAAAGAGGGGCCGAATCTTCGCGTCATTATAGCAGCCATTTTTTCTGGCAGCCTTGCCGCTACCGCAATATCATCTGTCCATGCCCATCCATCGCCGCACCTTCCTCAAGTCCGCCGCTTCGGTTATCCCCGCGGCAGCTCTCCATAATGTCCTCGCGCAAAGCTCGCCCGAAACGCCGCCCGCTCCTACACTGCACCCCGTCCCCGCCGGCGAGGACCGCTCCGGCCATCTCCACTCCCTCGGTTTCAGTTCGCTCGCCTTCAAAGTCGTCACCTCCGACGCTGCCGGTAACCTCTTCGTCATCGAGCACACCAATCTCATGCCCAACACGGGACCGGCCCTGCATCTGCACCTGTCTCAGGAAGAATGGTTCTACGTGATGGAAGGCGAAGTGCGCTTCCAGGTCGGCGATCATCGCCTGCGGCTCGGCCCCGGCGAGTCCATCCTCGCCCCGCGCCGCATTCCCCACACTTTCTCCGCTACCGGCTCACCGGCGCACATGCTCATCGCCTTCACGCCTGCGGACAAAATGGAGCAGTACTTCATCGACGCCGCCGCACATCCTTCCCTCGCAGCAACCGCCGATTTCATGAATCGCTATGAAATGCAGTGGATCGGCCCCTCCCCCTTCTGGAAGTCGTAGCCAAGCGCTTGACTCCTACGCCGAAATATCCGACTGTTGCTTCGGAATCGACGCCGGCACAAGCCCTCTCGCGATCAGAACGCTGCGGTCGTTTCCTTCCAGCACGCCCCTCATCAGCGCATAGCACTTCTGCTCCTGGGGATTGAAGTACTCGCCGTGAATCGCCATCCCGCCGACGTTGGGATCGATAATTGTCGAGCAGTCGATGTCCCACACGTTATCCGGCAAAGGGTAAGTCCGGTCCAGCCCCGATCGCCCCAGCCGCCGCTTGCCAAAGTGCTTCAGCCCCGCCGACGAGCCCAGCACATTATCCCGCCCCGTGTAGAGCGCGGTAATGCGGTAGCTCATGTTGGCCAAACCCTCTCCGTCTCCATCCGAAATGTTTTCGCCGCTCTTGAAGATGTCGTTGTCCACGTCGGCAGCCACCATCAGCACCTCTTGAAGCAGACTCACCAAAGGTGGCTGATTCTTCCGCGTCCAGGCCGCCTCCATTGCATATTGCAGCGCGTAGTTGCCCATGCTGTGCGCAATCACTGAGGTCTTCGCTTTGCACGCGTTCGCTGTGTTCTGCTTGGTTGCAAGCTGTTTTGCCGCCAGCCAATCGTAGAGCTCCGAAAGCACGTCAGTCAGGTCGTCGCCTGTTTGCCGCGCCTCGGCGCGATCCGGAAGGTATCCCAGCAGCGCGCCCTTCGACGGCCAGTCGAACGAAATCAACTCGCCCATCGAATTGGAACCATCGAACAGCGTCTCTGCCACTGAGCCGTACGTGTGCATGGCTGAGATCCAATCCGTGTTGTATCCGTGAATAAACAGGCAAATGTGCTTCTGCTCCTCCGGCGGCAATCCATACGGAGTCGGAAACTGATCCGCCACGCTGATCAGCATCTGCTTGAAGCTGTCAAAGGATTGCCAGTTCCACGATGCAATGTTGTCCAGCGGCAGGTCCGGCTGCTTCAGTGTCCAATAGGTAAGTTGACCCTGATCGGTGCCGAAGCCAGTCGGCTCAATGTTCCGGTTGGTGATGAGCCATCGCATGTCAATCCTCCACCCATCAATAAATAGCACGGGATCGAATGCGCAACGATAAATATTCGAAAACCGTAACCTCCGCATCGCAGACGCATCGTTCCCTCTCTTCCGCCTCCCGCGGCGCCTCACCATGCCCGATCAAGGGTTTGAGCGATAATCAAGACAGAACTACCGCGATCGCGCAGGCCAGAGTCACCTCGCTCTTGCATCAGGATGAGCGAACCATCGGCCTTTTGCCTGAAAGGGCTTACAACCGGTCTCATAAATGCCTCTGCCGCATAGTGAGCACGTATGGGACCCAACAACAAGGCGGGTCCCATGATTCCGGCGAGTCGACAAAGATGGGTTATGAGACCGGTTCTAATGATTCCCCCTCAGCCCCATCTTCGGCCCCGAATGCGCAGGAAGAGTCTGCGCCTCGTCGAGTCCGCACTCCTCGCTCTTTCACTTGCCACGCTTATCCCTCGGTCAAGTGCACAAGCGCTGCCGCAGCCCGTGCCCTCACAGGTCGATCCCGCGCACGCGCAAATTGATTCCGACCAGGACGGCTTGACCGACGAACTGGAACAGGCTCTGCTCGTGCAGTTCGCTCCGCGATTTCTTGTTGGCCAGGGTGACTGCTCCAATGTTCCCGCTGAATTCCAGCCAGGCATCCCCACTCCTCAGGTGAAGTCCGAGAATGGCGCCATCTACGGCCAGGTTTTTCCGGCGAAGGACGTAATTGAAGGCGCTTCGGTTGTCGAGATTCATTACTACCATCTATGGCGCATCGACTGCGGCAGGCACGGGCACCCTCTGGACGCGGAGCATGTCGCTATCCTCGTTCGCGCCTCCGGCCCCGATCTCCGCGTCGCCACATGGAAGGCTCTCTACTGGTATGCCGCCGCCCATGAGAACACTGTCTGCGATGTGAGTCAGATCGCCCACGCATCCACGCTGCACGCTGAAGTTGCGGGTCCCTCGATCTGGATCTCGCCCGGCAAGCATGCTTCCTATCTCAACGAATCGCTCTGCCAAACGGGCTGCGGGGCCGATCGATGCGAAAAGATGACGCCCCTTGCTCCCGCAAAGCTCGTCAACCTCGGCGAGCCTGGGCATCCCATGAACGGTTCGGTTTTCATTGCCTCCTCCGCTTGGCCGCTCGCAGCCAAGATGGCCGAAACAAACTTTCCACCCCCGGTGCTGGCGCGGCTCAGCAAACTTCCCGATTCTGAGATTGCATGGTTCAACGAAGGCAAACATCCCTCGCAAGGTGTCATTGCCATCAGCAGCGCAACCGAGCAAGCGGTTGCAGGCAGCGGCAGTAATGCGGTTGTTGGAATTTCATCGGCGGCCAGAGCGGCCAACAGCTCCATCTCCGTCGCGAACGGTTCCACCGGCAACGCGTTCCAGAAGAGCTACCGGCACACCGTCCATGCGCTCGGCGCATCCGTTCGGCACGTCGCCGAATTTCTCGCCCCTAAGCCGCGCCCCGGTCCTGCGAACCCTCCGTCTGAATCCAATCCTCAATAACCGGTCCCTTCACCTTCGCCGCCTCGTGCCCTCGCCCTCGTCCCTCGCCACGCCCATGCGGCCAGCGCGCCTGCCCCGCCCACCAGCGCCAGCACCACTGTCGGATCTTCCGGCGAGTCGTCGCATCCAGTCTGCGCCCGCAGCGGAACCGCTATCGCCGCCATCAGCGCAAAGCCAAGAGCAAGAGCTGCCTTCCTCGCGTTCATCGTTTCCTCCTGGTCATATGCTTCGTGCTGTGTACCCAGATCCGCATCCCAGAAAATCACTTTCGGAGACGCGCAAGTCACTTCATCACGGTAACAATCCAAACACCGCCACCGTAGATCCCGTGCCAAGGTAGACTTTTCCATTCGCAACCGTCGGCGTATGGAAGTTCCCCAAAATCTGTGCAGTCTGGTCCCGATTCCCCGTAGCCTGGTTCGATGCGTAGAGCATTGTAGAAAGACTCGAGGCGTTGAACGCATACAGAACCCCATGTCCATTCGTCGGCTGAATCGCCCAGACAATTCCGTTGCTCGTGCCATTCGCCGAAATGGTGAAACCCGAAGTACCGATGGTTGGCGTGGTGCTCATGGTGGCAGACGTCGCCAGCAGAGCGTTTGAAATCGCGAAGGCCTTCAGGGTTTGGCCTGAAGGACAAACATACACGTTCTTATTGAAATAAGCCGGCGTCGAGTAATTCTCGGAGGCGGCGCCGCTGCCGTTGATTTTAATCGTCTGCACAGTATCATTCGTTGACATATGGAACTGACCCAGGTTGTCGCGATCGACCACGTACATATTCCCGTCTTTGCCGGCCGCTACGGCATATTGGTGGACCACAGATTCGTTATCCATCAAATCTGGCAAAATCAATACTCCTGCCGAGCCCATATCCAGGTCCTCTTGGTCTAAAGTCTCCGCATTGTATGGCGTAAAGTAGTCGGCAACCGCAAGCGTCCCGGAATCTGTTAGCCTGACAACCGAAATCGGATAGTCATTGGGCCCGATGGAATTGTCATCCCCGGTATTGGCAGTGGCAACATAAATGGATCCCGCGGCGTCGGCGGAGGGACTCGCCCCAGCGTTCCACATGCCCCCCAGAGAACTATTGGGATTCAGATCGATCGCGTCGCCCTGCGCCAGCGTGTCTGCACTGTAAGAAATCAGCCATCCTGAGTAGAGCCCGCAATCGCCGGCCTGGCCGCCAAATGCGACGTAGATGTTGCCTCCGGTCTCCAGGAGGCCGGGCCTGTTGCTCTGGTCTCTCGGGCTGAATGTGACGACGCCGCCGGAGGCATTTCCCCCAGTTCCCGGATACGTGGCCGAAACAGTCGTCGGACCTCCAAACAGTTCGTTCCCGTTCGTCAGGTCCAAGGCATGGATGCGGAAGTACTGCGTCGTATTCGTGGTGGAATTCATGGTCTTCGCGACGGCATAAATGGCGTTGCGGCCACGATCGATGACGGGCGTGCCCTCGACGCCCGTGGGTGAAACATTGCCGCACGTAGCACCAGTCTGCTCGTCGAGCGCCGGCGCCTCTCCGCTTGGAACCAGCGACGTGCTCCAAAGCACCGTCGCTGTCGTGCCGCTGATGCTATCCGCATCCACCGCGTACACCGTGCCATTCTCGGTGGCGAAGTAAATCACGTTCTTCATCACTCCCGAAATTGATATCTGGCCCAGATAGAGGACTTCACCGTCAATCCGGCCATCCACGGTGAACTCTCCCACTTTCCCAAATGTCGTGGAGTTTACGTTCGCAGTCGTAAGGGTCGTCTCACTCGAATTCAGGCCGTCGAGCGAATTATCGTAGCGCCAGGTAATGTCGTCGCCGGGCATCGTGCCCCCGCTTACTGTGAACGAGTACCCAGTGCTTGCCTGCCCGCCCACAGTTACAACCACGTCCCCCGTCGTCGCTCCCACCGGCACTGGTGCGGTGATGCTCGTCGCGCTCCAACTCGCCGGTGAGGCCGTCGTCCCATTGAACGTGACCGTGCTCCCACCCTGTGTCGCGCCAAAGTTCGTCCCCGTAATCGTTACCGAGGTCCCCACAGCCGCCGGATTCGGCTGGATATTTGTGATATCTGGAGCGGGAGGACTTACCGTGAACGAATACCCGTTGCTTGGCAGCCCCGCCACTGTAACAACCACGCTCCCCGTCGTTGCTCCCGCCGGCACCGGTGCGGTAATGCTCGTCGCGCTCCAGTTCGTCGGTGAAGCCGTCGTCCCATTGAACGTCACCGTGCTCCCACCCTGTGTCGCGCCAAAGTTCGTCCCCGCAATCGTCACCGATGTCCCCACCAACGCCGGGTTCGGCTGAATATTCGTGATCGCCGGCGCAACCGGGGAACCCGTAAGATTCGCAACCATGGGCGTCACCACGGGTGAGGCCAGGCCGACGAACTCGGTCACGGTGTTGAGCGTGGCATTGGAAACCCAGACATTGCCGGAGCCATCGATGGCCAGGCGGAGGGAGATATTCAGCCCGGCCTGGTAGCCGGTGGAAGGGGAGATGGCAGTACCAGAGGGGTTGAACTCGCTGATGGAGCTCGGGGGGAAGGGCGCGACGATGTTCGTGCTTCCGCGATTTGCGACCCAGACGTTGCCGGCGCCATCGATGGCGATTCCCTCGGGGATATTGAGGCCGCCACCGGTGTACCCCGCGGAGCTGGAGATGGGCGAACCGGAGGAGGCAAGCAGGCTGATTCTGTTCGCGCTCGATGCACTGTCCGCTACCCACACGTTGCCGGAGGCATCGATGGCGAGACCCCAGGGATCTGCGAGCCCGCCGCCGGTATAGCCGGTGGAAGTGGAAAGGGGCGAGCCGCTGGAGTTAAATTCGCTGACGGCGCCGAGAGTGATGCTATCGGAGACCCAGACGTCGCCCGAAGCGTCGATGGCAAGGGAAACAGGATCGGAGAGCCCCCCGCCGGTATAGCCGGAGGAGGTGGTAATCGGCGAGCCGGTGGAGCTGAACTCGCTGAGGTTACCGCCGACGTTGTTCACGACCCAGGCGTGGCCAAGCGAGTCGAAGGCGATGGCGTAGGGGATGTTGAGCCCGCCGCCGGTGTAACCGGAGGAGGTGGAGACCGGCGTGCCGGTGGAGCTAAGCTCGCTGAGGCTGCTTGGAGTTACGTTCCCGGTCCAGACATTGCCGGAGCTGTCGATGGCGATGCTGTACGGGTCAACAATGCCGCCGCCGGTGTAGCCGGAGGAGCCGGAGATGGGCGCGCCGAGAGGGCTGAGCTTACTGACGCTGTTGGCGCCGGTTGCCGTATTCCCTACCCACACGTTGCCGGAGGCGTCGATGGCAACGGGAACGGGCGAATTCATCCCGCCGCCGGTGTAGCTGACGGCGATGGTGAAGTCGTTCGGCGCGCTGCTCAGCATGGGTTGGAACGGCGAAGTGCCCGTTTGTAGGCCGAAGAGGTTGACGATGTTGGCCCCGGGATTGTGTGCGATGTTCAATGCCGCCGTCGCCGTGTCGGTAGGGGTGGTGCTGCCGTTCATCGCGTTCGAGAACAACGTAGTGCACTGCGTTGAACCGGACCCCGTTGAGTTGATGCAGGCCGCCAGAATATTGGCCAGCGTATCGATCTCCGCCTGTGGCACGGTTCCGTTGCCGCCCGGCGTTGTGGCGTTAGCCACGCCTGTGTTCGCGTTCTCCAGGTTTTGGATCGTGTTCCCTGCGTTCCCCGTGGAGGTTGCGTCCAGCGCGCTGCCGGAACTCGATACATGCGTCGGATCGCTCGCAAAGCCAGCAAAGGCGTACGCCGAAGCAATTGTCGAAACCTCATTCACCATGATGAACTCGCTTGCGCCGCCACAACTTTCCACCGGCGCCACCAGCGTAATCGCCGAATTCGCTCCCGCGCCCGAATCGCCGCCCACCGCGTAAAGATACGGATTCGCCCAGGTGCTGGGACACGTGTAATCCCCGGTGATGTTGAAATCGCCATTCGAGTCCGTCGTCACGTAGTAGCCGAGACTGTCCTGCCCCGCGCCGGTTGCCAATATCGACGCCGACTTGTTCGCGCTCGAGGCCGCAATGCCCGGGCCTCCGTAGCCCGTGGTATTCACAGCCATCAGGTACACGTGCGCGCCGTTGATCGGATTCTGCCCGCCGTGCACCCTTCCGGAAATCGCCGCACCCTGCTGCGAGTTCTTGGAGGTCGTCAGGCTGGGCGTTCTCGCGCAACCGGAAAGTGCCAGAACACCTGAGAAGATGACGATTGCAGAGGAAACCCGCATGGCGAACACTCCTTGCGCACACTTGCGTTGGATGCTACGGGGACCCTGGATTGTGAATCGAACAAAGCCGAATAGGTTGGTGCGTGCTCGGGGAAGAGGAACTTCACTCTGTCTATCACACTCGGGAAGGGCGAAGCAACGGAAAAACACCACCGCCAGCCACAATGAAAATCAGTCTATTTTTCAGTCCCGGCCGGCGGGGATTGTCCCTTCCCCGCGCAGCCTAATGCTCCCCTGCTCCCTCGCTCCCTGCTTTCTTGTTCCCTTGTTCCCTCGGTCCCTTGGTCCCTTGGTCCCTGTTCTTCTGCTATCCTTCCCGCATGAAAATCCCGCTTCCCCGCCTCGCCCCCGCAATCCTGCTCCTCTGCGCCACGCTCGCACTCGCCGCGCCCGCCTCCGCTCAGGATTGGACCAAAACCATCCTCGACAAATCTCCGCGCCATCAGGAATGGGTGAAAGTCAAATACGGCGACCGCACCCCCAACCCTCGTACGATCGACGCATTCGTCGTCTATCCCGAAGTCAGCCACAAAGCTCCCGTCGTCCTGCTCATCCACGAGATCTTCGGCCTCTCCGACTGGGCGCGCTCCATGGCCGACGACATCGCCGCCATGGGCTACATCGTCATCGCGCCCGACCTGCTCTCCGGCTTCGGTCCCAACAGCGGCGGCACCAGCGCCTTCCCTGACCAGCAATCCATCATCAAAGCGGTCTCCGGCCTCGATCCCGCCACCGTCACCGCCGACCTCAACGCCACTGCCGACTACGCGCTCAAATTACCATCGGCCAACGGCAAGCTCGCCGTCATCGGCTTCTGCTGGGGCGGAGGTCAATCCTTCCGCTTCGCCACCAACCGCAAAGGCCTCAGCGCCGCATTTGTCTTCTACGGACCTCCACCTCCCGCCGAAAGCCTCAAGACCATCACCGCTCCCGTCTACGGCTTCTACGCCGGCAGCGACGCACGCATCTCCGCCACCGTCCCCGACACCGGAACTTCAATGGCCGCCGCGGGCAAAACGTATGACCCGGTCATCTACGATGACGCCGGCCACGGCTTCATGCGCGCCGGCGAAGACCCTTCCAACACCAACCCCGCCAACACCGCTGCCCGCACACAAGCTCTCAAGCGCCTCGAATCCCTGCTGAAGACGATGTAGTCTCTTCACGGCCCACCTTCCTCCATTCACGGTTCACTGCTCACGGTCTTTTCGTCCCTTGGTCCCTCGGTCCCTCGTTCCCTCGTTCCCTGCCTTCCGCGCTACCATATTGATTGACCGCGGCCCTCGTGCTCGCGCCAACCGACATGTCGCCTCGCAAAAAATCCGCCAAGCTCTTCCACTGCCCCACCTGCGGGATGATCGTGCGCCCCAACGACGAGGACTTCCCCTTCTGCAGCGACCGCTGCCGCAAAATCGATCTCGGCAAATGGGCTATGGGCGTCTACAAAATCACCTCCCCGATCGTCGATCCCGAAGTCCTCGAAGACCTCGGTGGCCTGGGGCCGAATCGCGGCGGAGGCTCGGATGAAACCTGAAGGTTCTTCCACGGATCCCGTCCAGGACCAGGAAAAAATCCAAAACCAACACACTACGAAGTGGTGGACCATCGCCACCTTCTTTGGCACCGGCTACCTCAAGCCCGGCCCCGGCACCTGGGGCTCCATCGCCGCCGTCCTTCTCTGGGCTGCATTCGCCTGGCTCGCCCATCCCAGCTCGCTCACGCTCCTCATCGCCCTCCTCATTGGAATCGCCCTCACGCTCGTTTTTGGCATTCCCGCAGCCACCATGGTCGAGCGCGAAAGCGGCCGCCACGATCCCCAATTCGTCGTCATCGACGAAGTCGCAGGCCAGTGGATCACCCTCCTCTTCACCCCCTTTGACTGGCGTCACGCCCTCATCGCTTTCGTCCTCTTCCGGCTCTTCGATATCACCAAGCCCTTCCCCGTCCGCCGCCTCGAGCGTCTTCCCGGCGGCTGGGGCATCGTCTTCGACGACGTGGCCGCCGGACTGTATGCTTTGGGTATAGCTTCGCTTTTGCGCATTTGGTTCTGATATGCCTCGATCCTCCCCTCAACCCGCTCCTCCCGTCGGCCACCTGCCTCGTGTCGACGACGTTCTACCCGCCGCGGCCCTGCCTAACGGCGAAGTCGAGTTGACGGGAATCTATCTTGGCCCCAACGGCTTCGGCCTGCCCTCCGTCTCGGTCGACAACCAGCCGGCCCACGTCCTCATGAGCCGCCCCACCCGTCTCATCTTCCGCGTCCCCGCGCAGGCTTCCGCCGGGCTCATTGAAGTCCGCACTCCCGCCGGAGCCGCCAACCCTGCCGCTCTGCGCGTCGCGCGCCAGCTCAATGACGGCCTCCATCCCGTCACCAGCCCCGCCGTCAGCCGCTCCGGAATGGTCTACGCCACCATCTCCGGCCCGCGTGGCAAGCAGACGCCCGTCTCCGTCGTTCGCGTCAGCCCCGATGGCCGCGCCACTCCATTCGTCACTGGAATCCTCAACGCCACCGGCCTCGCTTTCAATCCCGATGGCGACCTTTTCGTCACTTCGCGCGCCGAGGGCAGCGTCTACCGCATCGATGCCGCGGGCGAGTCCACCGTTTACGTCGAAGGCATGGGCGTCGCCACCGGCGCGGCTTTTGACGCCGAAGGCAATCTCTTCGTCGGCGATCGCAGCGGCACTATCTTCAAAATCGACTCCGAGCGCCAGATCTTCGTTCATGCCACGCTCGAGCCCAGCGTCGCCGCCTATCACCTCGCCGTCAACGCTGCCGGCACGCTCTTTGTCACCGCGCCGTCGCTCTCCTCCAATGAGGCCATCTGGGCTATTGAGCCCAACGGCGACACGCGCGCCTGGTTCCGCGGCCTCGGCCGCCCGCAAGGCCTGGCCATCTCTCGCGAGGGCGACGTCTATCTCGCCGCCTGCCTCCACGGCCGCCAGGGACTGGTCCGCGTCACGCCCAACGCCGAGGCTTCGCTCGTCGTCTCCGCCTCCAACCTCGTCGGCGTCGCCTTCTCGCCCCTCGGCACCACCATCCTCGCCACCAACGACGCCGTTTATGATGTGGACTTGGGAGTCGAAGGCCTGAACCTCTTCTAAGCTTTTGGTGTCAAGGCCGTTCATCGCTCGTTCTTGTACCAAGAATGGGTGCCCCAGGTCTCGATTTTGAGACCTGGGATACCACCGGCGAATGGTTCCGCACTCCAAAGCTAGAAGCTAGAGGCTAGGAGCTAGAAGCTGCTTCATGAAGAGTGAAATCATCGCCGTCGGCTCCGAGATGCTCACCCCCTACCGCCAGGACACCAATTCTCTCTATCTCACCGAAAAGCTAAACGGTATCGGCATCACCGTCGCTTTCAAAACCATCGTCGGCGACCGCCGCAAAGATCTCGTCAGCGCCATCAAAACCGCTCTCAGCCGCACTGACGTTCTCATCCTCATGGGCGGCCTCGGGCCCACTGAAGACGATCTCACCCGCGAAGCCGTTGCCGAAGCGCTCTCGCTCACCCTCCGCCGCGACGCCACGCAAGTCGCCGCTCTCCACGCCCGCGCCGCCACCTGGCGCATCACCATGCCGCCCAACAATCTCAAGCAGGCCGACGTTCTCGACGGCGCAACCATTCTTCCCAACCCCAACGGCAGCGCGCCCGGCCAGTGGCTTGACGTCACCTTCTCCGGCTATCGCAAGATCGTCATGCTCCTCCCCGGCCCGCCTCACGAGTGCCGTCCCCTCTTTGACGCCGAATGTTTGTCTCGCCTCCGCGCCGTTGCCCCTTTACGCGCCATCGCTGTTCGCACGCTCAAGGCCGCCATGATCCCCGAGTCGCAGGCCGACAAGCTTCTCGCTCCCATCTACTCCACCTACGCCGACGTTGAAACCACTCTCCTCGCCCACACCGGCGACCTCCAGATCACTCTCATCTGCTCCAAGCCCACCGCCGAGGCCGCACAGGCCCGCGTCGACGAGCTCGCTGAACGCATTGAAGAAGCCCTCGAAGACTGGTTCTATTCCTCGCAGGGTGACACGCTCGAGCAGATCGTTCTCTACTATCTCGGCCTGCGCCAGGCCACGCTCGCCGTCGCGGAAAGCTGCACCGGCGGCCTTATCGCCCAACGCATCACCTCGGTTCCCGGCGCATCGCGCTCATTTCTCGGCGGCGCTGTCGTCTATTCCGACGAGCTCAAGACCTCATTCGCCGGCGTCCCTGCCAATCTCATCGCGCAGCACGGCGCTGTCTCTGCTCAAGTCGCCAAAGCTCTCGCCGACGGCATCCGCACACGCACCGGCGCAACCATCGGCCTCGGCGTCACCGGCATCGCCGGCCCCACCGGCGCAACGGAATCCAAACCCGTCGGCCTCGTCCACATCGCCGTCTCTGACGCTCAAGGCACCGACGCCGTCGACCGCACCTTCCGCGGCGATCGCGAGCGCGTCCGCCAGTGGGCCGCGCAGTTTGCCCTCGACCTCGTCCGCCGCCGCCTCATGTAAGCGGAGGGCCTTCCCGCGAACGCGAGATTCGGCGAGGCGATTCTGTTCTCTGTTCTCTGTTCTCTGTTCTCTGTTCTCTGTTCTCTGTTCTCTGTTCTCTGTTCTCTGTTCTCTGTTCTCTGTTCTCTGTTCTCTGTTTCCCGTTCCCTGGCTCCTTGCGAAGCTAAGCCCGCGTTAGCGGGCAAAAGACGGTAGCCCCAGGCGCAAGCCTGGGGTCAGTCGATGCAACCAAAAATCACAAGCCCGCTGGGCACCCTCTGGGTACGGGCGAAAGAACCCATCGATCATTCCTTCCCTATTTCCTTTTGGAATAGCGAACAGGCCACTGGGGGACCCTCCGCGCACAACTCTCCCCACCGCTCGCCATACCCGCGCGCATCCGTCCAGCTTTTCGTTTCTACTTTTTGGCTACAGCGATCGGCTTGTAGCCCGACTTTCCCGCTTTTCTCAGCGCTGACATTCCCTGCCCGATCGTCAGCAGCGGCGTTGTCTTCACTGTCTTGCAACTGCCACCCGCGGCTGCAGCCAGCGACAGCGCGGCAGCACTCACATTGTTCGGCATTTCCACGATCATCACAAGATCGTAGTCGCCGAACGCCAGCCACGACCCAATCGACTTGCCGCCCAGACCCGCAATCACTTTGCCGATATGTCCCGCGCGATCCTGCGGTTTCGCAATCAAAGCGCTCAGCGCTTCAGCGGTGTACGACACCTGCACCATATAACTTGCCATGGGGAATCACCTTTCATGGGAATCTTTCCTTCTTGGGGGATGGAAGGCTGTTGCAGTATACCCCTCAAAACTGAGCCCTGCCGCATTTCTTCTCCAACACCATCGCACCCGCCTGCCAAGCATCTCTACTCTCTATTGGCTACTGGCTACTGGCTACCGGCTACTGGCTACCGGCTATTGGCTATTGGCTATTGGCTACTCCGCTACCCCCGCTATCTCCGCAGCCCCGTAGTCCCGAAGTCCCGTAGTCCCTACGTCCCTAGTCCCTGCTCTTTTGCTACACTTCTCCTGACGCTTTCCTCCGCTTCACCGTGCATCCAATCCCCCACCACCACCGCTGGAGCCTTCATGCCGGTCGTTGAACTCGCCGGAGTTACCAAGGCCTACGAAAGCAAAGTCGCCGTCCGCGACCTCAGCCTGTCTATTGAAGCCGGCCAGATGTTTGGCCTCCTCGGCCCCAACGGCGCAGGCAAAACCAGCTCCATTCGCATGATGATGGGCATCACCATGCCCGACTCCGGCCGCATCACCCTCTTCGAAAAACCCTTCGACCGCCGCAGCCTCGACCGCGTCGGCTACCTTCCCGAAGAGCGCGGCCTCTACAAAAAAATGAACGTCCTCGACCAGCTCGTCTTCTTCGGCCGCCTTCACGGCCTCACCGCCGAAGCCGCCCGCAAGCGCGCCGTCGACTGGGCCTCCCGCATGGAAATCTCCGATTCCCTCGACAAGAAAACGCAGGAGCTTTCCAAGGGAATGCAGCAGAAAATCCAATTCATCGCCACGCTGCTCCACGACCCCGGCCTCGTCGTCATGGACGAGCCTTTCAGCGGCCTCGATCCCATCAACACTACGCTCCTACAGGACGCTCTGCTCGATCTCAAGTCCCGCGGCAAAGCCATCCTCTTCTCCACGCACCGCATGGACCAGGTCGAGAAACTCTGCGACTCCATCTGCCTCATCAACAACGGCGATGCCGTCCTCAGCGGCAACCTGCGCGAGATCAAGAGCCGCTACGAGCGCAATCGCGTCATCGTCGAATTCGAGGGCAGCGCCGACTTCCTCAAGTCCGACGAAATTGCTTCGGCCAACAACTACTCAGGCCACGCCGAAATCCAGCTCAAGCCGCACGGCGACGCGCAAAAGCTCCTTCATCTCGCCGCTTCCATGGCCGCCATCTATCGCTTTGAGCTCGTCGAGCCTTCACTCGAGGAAATTTTCATCCAGACCGTGGGAGGCAAAGCCGATGCGTAACATGCTTCTCGTCGCCCGCCGCGAGTACCTCGAGCAGATTCGCGGCCGCGCCTTTATCGTTTCCACGGTGCTGTTGCCGCTGTTGATTGTTGGCGGAATGGCGGCCAGCTACTTTTTTGGGCGCAAGGCCGGCACCGGAGCTCATATCGCCATCGTTGCGCAGAATGTGTCGCTCGCCAATCAGGTTCGCCGGGAGATGCTCTTCGATACTTATGCCAGATACACCGTGGACGTCGTGACCCCGGCATCCCCGGAGAATCGAGCGGCTCTGCTCCAACAACTCCACGCCAAGTCCATCGACGGAATTCTCTCCATCGAATCTTCTTCTTCCGGAGCCATTACCGCTACTTATACCTCGCTGGCATCCGTTGGCTTCGCCAATATCGGAGCGATGCAGGATCAGTTGAACCGCGGAATTGTCAATGAACGCCTGCTCGACGAGGGTATGAAGCCGGCTGACGTCAATGCCGCTCTCAAGTGGGTCCCCATCGAAACGCTCCAGTTAAACAAGGAAGGCAAGGCGGGAAAAAGCAGCGGCATCGCCCCCTTCTACAAGACTTTTGTCCTGCTCCTGCTGCTTTCCATGCCCATCATGCTCTACGGTCTGGATATGGCCCGCGCCATCATCGAGGAAAAAACCTCGCGCATCTTCGAGGTCATGCTCTCCGTCGCCCGCCCCGACGATCTGCTGGCCGGCAAAATGGTCGGCGTCGGAGCGGTGGGCCTCACCCAAATCGCCATCTGGGTCCTTGCCTCCATTCTGGTTCTGGGGTCTTCGCTCGCAGCGCCTTTGCTCTCCGGCGACTTCAGCCTCCATTTCTCCTGGACTTTGAGCCTCCTCTTCCCCGTGTACTTCGTGCTCGGCTTCGCTCTCTTCAGCGCCATCTTCTCCGGACTGGCCGCTACCTGCGAGACCTCGCAGGATCTGCAGAAGTTTATGCCTGTGGCCATCATCCCGCTCTATATGGGCATGGGGGCTCTTCCCTTGCTGCTGAAGGATCCTAATTCCGTCTGGTCCATCGCTGCATCGCTCTTCCCGCTCACCTCGCCTTATGTCATGCTGCCGCGCGTCGAGTTGCAGATGCCGCCTATGTGGCAAATAGGAGCTTCGATCGGCCTCTTGCTGCTCGCCATATGGGGTGCTTTGTGGTTCTCGTCGCGCCTCTATAGGATCGGCATTCTCATGTACGGCAAGCGCGCCACTCTCCCCGAACTCCTCCGCTGGCTCCGCTACTCCTGAGTTTCGATTGGCGCTCACCCCGCAACAAACCAGCTCCCGTAGGGAGCGAAAGAGAATAGCCCAGGGTGAAGTCCGCAGCGGCGGACGGAACCCTGGGAAACAAACCAGAAATGATTCCAGCCCCATAGGGGCGGTAGAACAGCACGTTTCAGGATCAATACGAAGGGTGGGTTCGCAAAACCCTCGACCTCGCACGATAAAACTGACCCCTGACACCTGACACCTGATCCCTGCCCGTTCGCACAAACCTCAACTTCGCGCGAATGAGCTACTCTCTAATCCCTGGTCCCTGCTTGATGCCCGCTGCGATTCATTCCGCCTCTTCGGCCGATATCTCGTACTTCAAAATATCTCCCGGAGCACAGTCCAGTTCTTTGCACAGAGCGTCGAGAGTCGAGAATCGAATGGCCTTTGCCTTGTTGCTTTTCAGAATGGATAGGTTGGCCAGCGTAATTCCCATACGGCCGGCAAGTTCCGTCAGAGAAATGCCTCGTTCGAGCATGACCCGGTCGAGATGTACGCGAATCGCCATAGCTCCATACCTATACAGTGAGTTCGCTTTCTGTCTTGAGTGCGTAGGCGCGACGAAAAACCTCAGCGAGCACCACGAGCAGGATTCCCATAAAGATCGCGTCGAAATCGATCGCCCAGGAGAATCTTGCGCCTGATTCGGCCACCGACCCCATGTTTAGCAATTTGGCGCAAAAGACCGTCCGCAGAAGAGAGCCGATCACGATGGCGCAGCCCATCATCCACAAGCGACTCGGTGTTTTGGGATGAAATGGTTCGCCGGCTCCAGCGGGTTCCAGAATTCGCATGAGCAAGTACAGAACCACCGCATGGCAGGTCCGTGAAACGAGTTCCATAGCCCAGATCCACCACCTCGCTTCGGTGCCTCGAAACATATCGAAGGAGAATTCAAGTGGGCCGCTCTGGACAACAAACGACACATAGCGCCAAGAGGAAGGAAGAATTGGAGCAATTGCCATGAGCAGAACACGCGCAATCTGCAGAAAAAACAGGATCTTGACCGCTAAATGGAGTTTCGAAGCAATTGACTTTGGGCCAATCAGGTTCATAGTTCCCCCCAACAAAGCGTCCTTATTATGGGTCAAAGTTTATCGTTTGTCAATAATAAACTTATGAATGTCGATAATCTTTTGCCGTTTTTCAATAACTCTATTCGAGTTCTCCTATCGCGAGTCTCAACGGACAGGTCTATCCCTGCAACCCCGTCCAGCTCCGCTAACTCCGCTAACTGCGCTGCCTTTCCGCATGTCAAGCCCCCAACCACTCAAATCCACCCGCCCGCCCGACCCTAACTCCTTCCTTTTCTGATCTCTGACCCCTGATCTCTGATCTCTGTCAAGTTTGCCGATCATTACGCTGCCTTGGCGCAAAATGGCTCCATGATTGACCAACAGAAGACATGCGAACTAGCGATCGACGAGCAGACCAGAACGGCCCCACCACCGTCCGCAGAGCCTGTCCTGAGTGAACCGGAGGACTCACCGGCTACTGGCTACCGGCTACTGGCTATTGGCTGCTGGCTATTGGCTGCTGGCTACTCTCTGCTTTCTCGCTCCGTTGCCCCCTTGCTCCCTTGCTGCCTCGCTTTTTCAGTCCCGAAGTCCCTACGTCCCGAAGTCCCCGGTTCAATCTGTCAGGCATGTCCCCGGTCCGTACCCCCTGTTTCTGCCACACCCCCCTATGCCCAAAGACCCCACCCCTCCATGCCCATTTGTGAAACTGTGAAGCGAGCAGAATCAACGACTTGCAGCCACAGTTTCACAGTTTCACAGTCTTGTTTTTGAGGTTTTGGTTTTCGGCGGAATTTTTGCGCTTTTCTCGCTGCGAATCGAGCGAATCGCTAACAGCGAATAGCAAACAGCAAAAAGCTGCTTTCGGGTTCGATTGTTTTTGCGGATTGCTTGGTTTCGCTCTTTGCCGATCGAGCTTTCAACAGATCACCGATCACTGACCACTGATCACTGACCACTGAATACTCAGCCGAAGATCGCCATCACGATGTGATTCACCGCGAAGGCTGCTCCGTAAGCCAGCGCCAGCATGTAGAGGAACTGCACTGCGGGCCAAAGCCAGCTATTGGTCTCGCGCCGCACAACGGCGATGGTCGACGTGCACTGCATGGCGAAGGCGAAGAAGATCATCAGCGCCATCGCGCCGCCGAGCGTCATGTCGTGGTGCAGAGCGGTTTGCAAACCGAGCGCCTGCGTGCTCGGATCGGCGCCGTAGAGCGTTCCCATGGTGCTGACCATGACCTCGCGCGCCAGCACGCTTGAGAGCAATCCAATGCCGATCTTCCAGTTGAACCCGAGCGGCGCAATCGCCGGCTCGATGAAGTGACCCAATCTGCCGATCAGGCTGTCAGCCAGTTGCGGCGCACTCAGCGCGCCTGCGGCGGTGTGAATCACCGGCAGATGCGCCAGCACCCAAAGCGCCAGCGTGACGGCGACGATGATGGTTCCGGCCATTCTCACAAAGATGCGCGCGCGGTCCAACAGCCGCAGCCCAAGCGTATAGAGCGTGGGCATGCGGTACTGCGGCAGTTCCAGAATGAATGGCGTATCGCTCGACCGGAGGATGGAGCTCTTGAGCAGACGCGCGGTGGTGAATGCGGCCACAAAGCCGGCCACGTAGAGGCCGAGCATGACGATCGTGCGAAGGCCGATGACTCCGTGCAGGAAGTAGGTGTTGGGAATGAAGGCCGCTATGAGCAGCAGATAGACGGGCAGGCGCGCCGAGCAGGTCATGAACGGTGTGACGAGAATCGTTGCCAACCGGTCGCGCTTGTTCTCGATCGTGCGCGTGGCCATGATGGCCGGAACCGCGCAGGCGTAAGCCGAGAGCAGCGGGATGAATGCCTTGCCGTTCAACCCGATCGTCCGCATGACGCGGTCGGCGATGAGCGCGGCGCGGGCGAGGTAGCCTGTGTCCTCGAGGATTCCAATGAAGAGAAACAGCAGCAGGATCTGCGGCAGGAACACGAGCACCGAGCAGATGCCCTTCCACACGCCGTCGAGCAGCAGCGATTGCAGCCAGCCGACGGGCAGCAGCGGGCGGGCAAGGTCGGCCACGCGCCCCAGCAGATCGCCGAAGCCGTCGGAGAGCGGCTGGCCCAGCGCGAAGACCACTTCGAATACGCCGATGACAACCATTAGGAACAGCAGCGGTCCCCAGACGCGATGCAGAAGCACATTGTCGATCTTGCGCGTGTTTTCGGCCGAAAGCGGAGCCTGGTAGCCGGTGTTGCGGCTGACCTGCGCGGCCCAGGTATGGGTGCTGGCGGCGTTGCCCATGACCGGGAGCGTGAGGGGCCTTGATTTGGCGCCGTGGCCGTTTTGCTGATTGAGGAAGAGCGGCACAGAGTCAAGGCCGGCTCCATGTGTGGCGCTTATCAGTGCGACGGGAGCGCCCAGTTCGCGCGCCAGCTTCAGCGTGTCGATTTGCCCGCCGCGCGATTCCATCAAATCGCTCATGTTGAGGAGGACCAGGGTGGGCAGGCCTACATCCAGCACCGGCGCAGCGAGCATCAGTTGGCGTGTCAGATGAAGTGAGTCGAGGACCAGAAGAACGGCGTCGGGCTTGGGGGTGCCGGGCATCCGCCCGCGGAGCACGTTCACCGCCACGCGCGCATCTTCAGAGTATGGAGTGAGGGAGTAGATACCGGGCAGGTCGATCAGCGTTAGGTCTTCGCGGCCGACGCCAGCCATCAGGCCCATGCGCTGCTCGACCGTGACGCCAGGGTAGTTCGCGACCTTTTGCCGCAGTCCGGTGAGCTTATTGAAGAGCGTGGATTTGCCGGAGTTGGGCGGCCCGATGAGCACGACGGTGCGCAGAGCACCCTCGGTTGCAGCCTTCGGCGGCTCAAAGACCGGGACGTCGCAACAGGCGTTCATCGCGCGGCCTCAGCGAGCCGGGGAGTTTCGGAGGAGTCGCGGTCTTGTTGCTCGTTGGCGGCTTCTACGGGACGGACCCGGATGGAGGAGGCCGTCTCATGCCGAAGCGCGATTTCCATGCCATCGATTCCATACACGGTGGGGTCCCCCGCAGGAGCGCGGCGCAGGGCCGTCACCTCAGCGTCTGGAACGAAACCCATATGCATCAGGTGATTCTGGACGCTCTCAGGCAGATCGAGGGCGACCAGCACCCCCCTCTCACCAACCGTCAAATCACTCAGCAAGCTCACCTGACGAACTCCGCTCCGCCACCCGCCAAGGCGAGGCAGCAGAAAAATACGACCGGAATGGTCGTAATTAAGTATACGGCCAAATTGCCTGCGGCCGCAATCGTGGTTTTGGGGGATCTTGGCTTCGGACATTCCCATGACTTGACCTCAAGGGGGAAGGTTGACCGGCCGGAATCCCCAGCCCCCTCCCCAAGCCCCCTGGTGGACCCTCTGCTTAATTCATCGGAACGATGATTCTTTTCTAGCAGTGATGTTTTTCGAAGGAAGTGATCCAAATCACAGATCATGGGAACCCGCCTGGTTGTTGGGGGGCGAGGATGGATGGTACAAGCGAACCATGACGCTTGATGAATTCCGCGCCTCGCTCGCGCTTGCCGAACCACCGGGCAGTCTATCGGTTCCGTCGACGGCGTTGTGGTGGGACGCAAAGGGCGATTGGGCGCGTGCCCACGGGATGGTCGACGACCTTGAAACTCAAGAGGGAATGGCCGTACATGCCTACCTGCACCGCAAGGAAGGCGTAGAGTGGAACGCCGACTACTGGTACAGCCGCGCAGGGCGCAAGTTTCACCGGACCACGGTCGAAGCCGAGTGGGAGGCGCTGGTGAAGGGGCTGATGGGCGGGTGAACACAGACGAGCGGAAAACTCCGGTGTAGAATCCTCTGTTTGCATCGAGGACGCGGGAGGGGCTGGTCATGCAATATCGTTCATTTGGAAGCCTGGATTGGAGGGCTTCGACGCTTGGGTTCGGCGCCATGCGGCTGCCGGCCGTGGATGGGCAGAGGGGCAGCGCCAACATCGATGAAGCGGAAGCGACACGCATGATGCGCTATGCCATCGATCATGGCGTGAATTACGTCGATACTGCCTATCCGTATCACGAAGGCAAAAGCGAGCTTGTCGTCGGCAAGGCACTCAAGGATGGATATCGCAAGAAGGTGCGCCTCGCCACCAAGCTTCCTACGTGGATGGTGCAGGGGCCGGCGGATTTCGACCGGTTTCTAAATGAACAGTTGGGAAAGCTGCAGACAGACCACATCGACTTTTACCTGCTCCACTCGTTGAACAAAGCCTCGTGGTCGAACATCGTGCTCAAGCACAACTTGCTCGGTCAGGCGGAGCGGGCGCTGGCCGATAGACGCATCCGGCACTTGGGCTTCTCGTTTCACGACAACTATGAGTGCTTCGAAGAGATACTACACGCGAGCGGCCTGTGGACTTTCTGCCAGATCCAGTACAACTACATGGACACGGAGAACCAGGCGGGCACGCGCGGGCTGAAGTTGGCCGCGGACAAGGGGCTGGCCATGGTGGTGATGGAGCCGCTGATGGGCGGACGGCTGGCCGATCCACCGCCGGCGATTCGGGAGACGATGGCGAGCGATCCGGCAGGGCGAAGCCCGGCGCAACTGGCGCTGGAATGGGTGTGGGATCAGCCGGAAGTTTCCGTGGTGTTGAGCGGGATGAGCACGATGAGCCAGGTCGTCGACAATCTTCGGATTGTTGATGAGGCGCGCGTGGGCAAGATGACTGAGGCGGACCAGGCGCTGATTGGGCGGGTCCGCGAACAATACCGGTCGCGGATCACAATTCCGTGCACGCAATGCGGCTACTGCATGCCTTGCCCGAACGGCGTGAACATTCCAGTCAATTTCGATTTCTTCAACTATGCCCACACGTACGATGACGTGGGCGCGGCGCGGTTCCGGTACAACTTTGTTCTCAAAGAGGAGCAGCGCGCGGGCGCCTGCATCGACTGCGACACGTGCGAAGGATTGTGCCCGCAACAGATCCCGATTTCGGATTGGATGCCGAAGGTGGAGGAGCTGCTGGGTTAAGGCGCTGCATCGACTTCGGGCAGAGTTCCGATCAGTGCATCAGCGTGCCGGCATGGACGCCGATGTAGTAGGGCCACAGGATGATGGCAAGAACACCTCTCCAGAAGCTCAGGTGCAGGTAGCCGATGGTGAAGAGCCACGCGGCACACCAAAGGCCCCCGGTGAATGTGTGCTGCTCGATGTGGATCTTTTGCGGGTGTTTCGTGCAGGCGTCAATTGCCATGAATTCCTCCGTCGGTGCGTGTTCCGCGTTGGGGGGAGCGATGCGCTCTATTACCCCGCCGCAGCGTTGTGATCTGGCCTTCCTGGATGGTTGCAGCAATCGTACGCCAATCGCCGGTCCCACGATGCGTTGCAAGATACGAATAGCGTTTCACATGATGGGATTTCCGCCCCTCCCTGTGCTACCCATCACTGCCGCTACCCGACTCAAAGCCGAGACTCACGTTAGCGGCTAATTTCCCTCAAGCGCCGCATTGTGGAGCGAATTGAATGAGTGAACCGAAGACTGTGATCCCCACCGTGATTATGGATGGGAACGAGGCTGCGGCCTCTGTTGCCTATCGGCTTTCCGAAGTCATCGCCATTTACCCCATCACCCCCTCGTCGCCAATGGCGGAGTGGGCCGATCAGTGGCGCTCGGAGGGGAAGAAGAACATTTGGGGCGCGCTGCCCATTGTGGAGGAGATGCAGAGCGAAGGCGGCGCCGCCGGCGCCTTACATGGCGCGTTGCAGGCCGGGGCCTTCGGGACCACGTTTACTGCCTCGCAGGGCCTGCTGCTGATGATTCCCAACATGTTCAAAATTGCCGGCGAATTGACCCCGGCAACGGCGCACGTTTCGGCCCGCACCCTGGCAACTCATGCGCTCTCGATTTTTGGCGACCACTCCGACGTGATGGCTTGCCGCTCGACGGGCTGGGCGATGCTGGCGTCGAATTCTGTTCAGGAAGTAGCCGACATGGCGCTGGTGGCGCAGATTGCCACCCTCGAATCGCGCATCCCATTCATCCATTTCTTCGACGGCTTTCGCACCTCGCATGAGGTGGGCAAGATTCTGCCCATCAGTGACGAAACCATTCGCGCCCTGGTCGACGACAAGTACATCATCGCATTTCGCAAGAACGCTCTCACGCCCGATCGGCCGTTTATCCGCGGCACGGCGCAGAATCCCGACGTGTTCTTCCAGGCTCGCGAGGCATGCACTCCGTTCCACGCCGCCGTGCCCGGAATTGTGCAGTCAGTGATGGACCGCTTCGCGGTTCAGACCGGCCGCGCCTATCACCTCTTCGATTATTACGGCGTGCCGGACGCAGAACGCGTGATCCTGCTGATGGGTTCCGGCGCGGAAGCAGCCGAGGAAGCCGTGGACGCGCTAAACCGCCAGGGCGAAAAAGTCGGCATGGTCAAGGTTCGTCTTTACCGGCCTTTTGACAGCAAGGCGTTTCTGGCTGCGCTGCCGGCAAGCGTCAAGTCCGTTGCCACTCTCGATCGCTGCAAGGAACCTGGAGCTGCGGGAGAGCCGCTCTACCAAGACATTATGACTCTGTTGGCTGAGAATGCCGCGGACCTGCCTTTTGCAGCAATGCCTACCGTAATCGGAGGCCGCTACGGCCTCTCGTCGAAGGAGTTCACGCCGGCGATGGTCAAGGGCGTCTTCGATGAGTTAGCAAGGCCTTCGCCCAAAAACCACTTCACCATCGGCATCAACGACGACGTGAGCCACTCGAGCCTGGAGTACGACCCCGAGTTCTCTACTGAAGATCCCAAGACTGTGCGCGCTCTGTTCTACGGACTTGGGTCCGACGGCACCGTGGGCGCCAACAAGAATTCGATCAAGATCATAGGAACCGAAACGCCGAACTACGCGCAGGGCTACTTCGTTTACGACTCGAAGAAGTCCGGCTCGATGACCACCTCGCACCTGAGATTCGGTCCCAGCCCCATCAGGTCTACCTATCTGATCACACGGGCCAGCTTCGTGGCCTGCCATAACTTCAGCTTCCTGGAAAAGATGGACGTGCTCGAAGCTGCTATGCCGGGAGCAGTTTTCCTGCTCAATTCACCCTATTCCGCGGCCGAGGTATGGGACAAGCTGCCCCGCAGCACCCAGGAAGAGATGCTGCGCAAGAAGATCGAGTTCTATGTGATCGACGGCTACAAGGTTGCGCGCGAAGCCGGCATGGGCTCGCGCATCAACACCATTATGCAGACCTGCTTCTTCGCCATCAGTGGCGTGCTGCCGCGCGACGAGGCGATCAAGCAGATCAAGAAGTCGATCCAGAAAACCTATGGCAAGCGCGGCGAAGCCGTGGTCGAGAAGAATTTTGCCGCCGTCGATCACGCGCTGGCTCATCTCGAAAAGGTCGAGCTGCCTGCTGCTGCATCTTCCAGTTTCGATCTCAACGGCGCCATCTCCGCCAAAGCGCCAAAGTTTATCCACGACGTTCTCGGCCAGATCGCCGCGGGCAAGGGCGACCTGATTCCGGTCAGCGCGATTCCCGCCGGCGGCGCATTCCCCACCGGCACCGCGCAGTGGGAGAAGCGCAACATCGCACAATTCATTCCCGTGTGGGACAAGGACCTGTGCATCCAGTGCGGCAAATGCGTGATGGTCTGCCCGCACGCAGTGATCCGCGCCAAAATTTACAATCCCGAGCTCGGCGACAAAGCTCCTGCGACATTCAAGTGGGCCAAGCCCAAGTGGCGTGGCATGGAAGAGGAGCGGTACACGCTGCAGGTTGCGCCGGAGGATTGCACCGGTTGCGCCGTGTGCGTGGAAGTGTGCCCAGTGAAAAACAAGAGCGACGCGAGCAAGAAGGCGATCAACATGGCGCCGCAAGCGCCGCTGCGCAAGCCGGAACGCGACAACTGGGATTTCTTCCTCTCGCTGCCCGAAGTGGATCGCGCAAAACTTTCGCACACTCAGGTGAAGGATCTTCAACTGCTACAGCCGCTCTTCGAATTCTCGGGCGCCTGCTCGGGTTGCGGCGAGACGCCCTACATCAAGCTGATGACGCAATTGTTCGGCGATCGGCTTTACATCGCCAACGCCACAGGCTGCTCGTCGATCTACGGCGGGAACCTGCCTACTACGCCCTACACGTACAATGCGCAGGGGCGCGGCCCCACCTGGAACAACTCGCTCTTTGAGGACAACGCAGAGTTCGGCTTCGGCATGAGAGTCGCGCTCGACCAGCAGAAGGCCTTCGCCGAAACGCTGGTTACGCGGCTTGCGCCTCAAATAGGGGCGAAACTAGCGGCTGACCTCGTTGGCGCTTCGCAGAAGACCGAGACGGAGATCAATCAGCAACGCGAGCGCGTGAGTGCGCTACGCGAACGCCTCGCCGGCAACGAGTCGTCCGATGCGCGCAACCTGCTGGCGATTGCCGACGCGCTGGTGCGCAAGAGCGTGTGGATTCTCGGCGGCGACGGATGGGCCTACGACATTGGATTCGGTGGCCTCGACCACGTGCTCGGCTCGGGCAAGAACGTGAACGTGCTTGTGCTCGACACCGAGGTCTACTCGAACACTGGCGGCCAGGCCTCAAAGGCCACGCCGCGCGGCGCGGTGGCGAAATTTGCCGCCAGCGGCAAGCGAAACAGCCGCAAAGATCTGGCCATGGAGGCCGTGAGCTATGGCTCCGTCTACGTGGCCCAGGTTGCTCTCGGCGGCAACGACAGCCATGTGATCAAGGCCTTCCAGGAGGCCGAGGCGCACGACGGGCCGTCCATCATCATCGCCTATTCAACTTGCATCGCTCACGGTTACGATCTGGTGCACGGGCTGGAGCAGCAGAAGCTGGCCGTGCAATCGGGCTATTGGCCGCTGATGCGCTACAATCCCGCGCTGCGCGAAGAGGGCAAGAATCCGTTCCAGCTCGACTCCAAGGCGCCGGCGATCCGGCTCAAGGAGTACGCATACCGCGAAGCTCGCTACACGATGCTGGCGCGCAGCAACCCCGAGATGGCGGCGGAGCTGCTCAACGAAGCGCAGGACGATGTCGAGCGCCAATGGCGCGTCTACTCCGCGCGTGCGGCGATGCCGGGCCGCGGAGAGACGCCGCACATCGCGCCCCTGGAAAAGCCTGAAGCAAAGCCGGAAGAGAAGCTGGCGGCCACGGCGGCCGGAGGAGAGGAATGACCGATATTTCCATGCAGTATCTCGGCATGAAGCTGAGCGGCCCGATTGTGGTCGGTTCCACGCCGCTCTCGGAGTCGCTTGACAATGTTCGCCACATGGAGGATGCGGGCGCTTCGGCCATCGTGCTCACCTCGCTCTTTGAGGAGCAGTTGGAGCTGGAGTCGCGCACCCTCGACGAGGACCTGTCGCGCGGCACCAATTCTTTTGCCGAGTCTCTCGATTACCTGCCCGATCTGAAAGACTACCGCATGACGCACGAGGGGTATTTGGAGCATCTCCGGCGCGCGCGTGAAGCGGTCAACATCCCCATCATGGCCAGCCTGAATGGCGCCACTGGCGGAGGCTGGGTACGCCTCGCCAAGGAAATGGAGCAGGCCGGGGCGAACGCCATCGAGTTGAACACCTTCGCGCTGGCGACGGACCGCAGTCAAACCTCAGCCGCGCTCGAGCTGCAACTTCTTGAGCTGGTCTCGAGCGTCTGCGATGCAGTCAAGGTTCCCGTGGCCGTCAAGCTTTCGCAGTCGTTCACGAGCCTGCCAAATCTTTGCGGCCGACTCGAGGATGCGGGCGCGTGCGGCGTGGTTCTCTTCAACCGCTTCTACCAGCCCGACTTCGACATCGAGGCGCTGGAGGTGCGGCCGACGCTGCACTTTTCCACTCCTTCGGAGCTGTTGCCGCGCCTGCACTGGGCGGCGATTCTCTACGGCCATCTCAAGGGCGACATTGCGATCACCGGGGGCGTGCACTCCGCCGAGGACGTGCTGAAGGCGATCATGGCCGGAGGCAGCGTGGCCATGATGGTCTCGGCGCTGCACATTCATGGCATTGAACACATTGGCCGCGTGCTGGCGGACCTGCGCTACTGGCTCAACAAGCGCGAGTATGCGTCGCTGGCTGAGACGCGTGGCTGCCTCAGCCGCCGTTCCGTTCCCGATACATCGCCATACGACCGCGGGAACTACATCAAGACGCTCAGCTCATACAGCCTGAGGCAGACGGTGGCGGCGTTCTAGGGAAATTCTCCCGGTGGGTTGCAACGAAACGATGACGGCCGCACGAATGTGCGGCCGTCGATTTAGTGAGCTAGGAGAATGCCCATGAAAAGAGCCTTGGCTTTCATGCTCCTCATCATTGCGCCGGCGTGGACTGCAGCAGTCCCCACGCAGACGTCTTCGTCTCCAGGGGCGTCTTCTCAGCAGGAACAAGGCCGTCGCGCGGCGCGTATTTGAAGAGATCTTCAACCAAGGCAAATTCCAGGTCGCGGACCAAATCTACGCCCCGGGCTTCGTAAATCATGGATTGCATCGGGACGCTAGCCTGGCGGAGGATCAGGCCGCCGTGCATTTCGAGAAACAGGCCTGTCCCGACCTGGAAATCACCTTCGGTCCGATGGTTGCCGAAGGCGATCTGGTTTCAGTGCTGTGGATCTTCCGCGGAACCAACACCGCGCGGGTTGGCTGGGTGCCTGCGACCGGCGCCAAAATCGAAGTGAAGGGCATCACCATCTGGCGCATCACCGATGGAAGAATCCGCGAGGAGTGGACCGTCTTCAACGAAGCAAGCGTCCTCCGCGAAGTCCTCTATCAATTGCGCTGGCAATTACCAGGCCTTGTTTGCGTGGTGCTGATTCTCTTCTGGATCGCGGCGAGATTCGTTCGCCGGTTGTTGCCCCGCCGCCGGCCAACTTAGTTTTCAAGGAATCGCAGCACAGTTTTCTCCAGCACGCCACGTGCCCTGGGCAGCGCGGCCTCGACCGGATCGCTAAACGTTTCGCCCAATTCCGTCGAGCCGGCACCAACCGTGAGAAGCATCGCATGGACCGACAGAGAGCCATAGAGCGAGCGACTAAGCCCGAGAAGTTCGGGAGGATCCACGTGATGCGTCGCGCCTTCGAAGCAGTCCGCACTCATCGCGACCGGCGTGAGGTTCACTCGTCCTGGAGCGGAGTCTACTGAAGAGTCGAGAAAGAGTACGGATTCGGCGCCTGCGATTTCTTCTGCAAGGTCCGGAGTCCACTGTTGGCGAGTGAGAACCCGAACGTTGGAGTCCTCCCGAAATCTTTCCGCGGCCCACTCCGCGAGCTTGGGGCCAATCGCGTCATCGCTGCGCAGGGTATTGCCGCAGGCGAGGACGAGGCAACGCGCTACAGTGTCCATATATTCAGCATTCTCCGAATCGAATCCCATTTTCAGGTCTCTTGGGAGTCGCCCCGAATCAACAACGGTTCAGCATACAGAAGATCAGTCGCGGACAACCCGGTCCAGTACTTCACCTTCTGCCGAGATCAAAGTGATCGCCAAGGGCATCTGGCCGTAGGCGTGCGTGGAGCAGCTCAGGCACGGGTCGAAGGTGCGAACAACGGCTTCGACACGGTTCAGAATGCCTTCAGTGAACCTGCCGTTTTTCACATAATGTTTGGCGGCCTGAAATACGCCCAGGTTCATCGCATTGTTGTTCTGGCCGGTAGCGATCACCAGGTTGGCCCAGGTCATCTTGCCGTTCTCATCCACCTTGTAGTGGTGATGCAGCACGCCGCGCGGCGCCTCGGCCTGGCCCGCGCCTTCGAGGCGATTCACGCCGGCGGTGGCGCGCACATGCTTGTCGAGTATGCGCGAATCGGCGAGGATTTCCTCGATTCTTTCAACGCCGTAGAGCATCTCCACCAGGCGCGCATGGTGATAGTGGAAGGAGCTCTCGACCAGGCCTGCCGCCAGTTGCTTGAACTCAGCGAGTTCTTTTTCGGCCTTGCGCGTGCCCATTGTCTTTACGATGTTGAGGCGCGCCAGCGGTCCTACTCGGTAGCTGCCTTCGGGATAACCGAGCGGCTTGTAGTAGGCGAACTTGGTGTAACTGTAGGGTTCCACTGCTTCGCCGATAACTTCGGTGTAGCGGCTCGCCGTGATGCCATCCTCGATCGTGCTGCCCGTGGCGTCAATCATGCGAAGTGCGCCGTCGGTAAACTCGATCGATTCATCCTCGTTAATGAGGCTCATGTAATTTGACGGGAAATTGGCGAAGACCTCGATCTCTGCTTTGAATGTGTCCGCAATTTTCTTATATGCGCCCAGCGCCAGAGCGATATTGGCGTAGGCCTCCGGGATCATGGCCAGAATCTTGTCGCGTTTTTCAGTGGAGAGCGGCTCGGTGACGCCGCCGGGCACAACCCAGCCAGGGTGCACGCGCTTGTCGCCAAGCAGTTCGATGATGCTCTGCCCGAAGCGGCGCAGTGCTATGCCAGCGCGGGCCAACTCCGGTTTGGCAGCCGCCAGGCCCAGAATATTGCGCACCTTGGGATCGGCATCCATGCCCAGAAGCAGATCGGGCGAGGCCAGATAGAAGAAACTCAACGCATGGGACTGCACCATCTGCGCCAGGTTCATCATGCGGCGCAACTGTGCCGCGGTGTGCGGGATGCGCACCGACATGATGGCTTCGCAGGCTTTGGCTGACGCGATCAGATGCGAGACCGGGCAGATGCCGCAGATGCGCGCCATGAGGCTGGGCATCTCGTAGAACGGGCGGCCTTCACAGAAGCGTTCAAAACCGCGGACCTGCGTGACGTGAAAGTGCGCGTCTTCCACCTCGCCCTGGCCGTTGAGCTGAATGGTGATCTTGCCGTGGCCTTCAAGGCGCGTTACCGGATCGATGGTAATGGTCTGGCTCATGACTCAAGCTCCAAAGCGGGTCAGCGCCGGAATATCCAGCGGCCCGCCGTTCACCAGCGCGGTGAGCGCGGTGTGAAATGTGTCGGCTGAAGGCGGACAGCCGGGCAAAAAGACGTCGACCTTAACAAACTCGTGAATGGGGCGCACGATCTTAAGCAGTTTGGGCACCATGACGCAGGGAATCTGCGCCTGAGCGCTGGCGTTCTGGATGTAGGCGCAGTCCAGAATCGCCTCCGGCCCGATAGGGTTGCGCATCGAGGGCACATTGCCGGTGATCGCGCAGTCGCCCATAGCCACCAGCATCTTTGAGTGGTCGCGAATCTTCTTGATCTTCTTCTCGTCGTCCACCGATCCCACCGCTCCTTCGACGAGAGTGATATCCACTTCGTCGGGAAACTTCTTGGTATCCACGATAGGGCTGTAAACCACGTCCACCAATTCGGCCAATTCCAGAAGACGCTCGTCCATATCGAGAAACGACATGTGACAGCCGGAACATCCGTCGAGCCAGACCGTCGCCAATTTCAGTTTGCTCATTGCGCTTCCCTCATCAGATTCAGATAGGGCAGAAACTCGGGGTACTTGGGATGATCGGAGCCGATCTTGCTTTTGTCGAAGAGGGCTCCCGTGGGGCAAACCTGCACGCACTTGCCGCAGCGTGTGCACGCCGAGCTTCCCCAATCCTGATGCAGGTCAGAGATGATCAACGAATTGATGCCGCGGCCCATCACGTCCCATATGTGCGCGCCCTCGATCTCAGAGCAGACGCGCACGCAACGCGTGCACAGGATGCAGCGGTTGTGGTCCAAGGTAAACCGCTCGTGCGAGGCGTCGACATTCAATTCGGGATTACGATAGGGCAGGCGGATATGCGTGAGCCCTTGTTCCTGGCCGAGCGTCTGCAACTCGCAGTGGCCGTTGGAGACACAAACCGAGCAGATATGATTGCGCTCGGCGAAGAGCAGCTCGAGAATGGTGTGGCGATGCTTTTGCAGGCGCTCGGTATTTGTCGAGACTTCCATGCCTTCCTGCACAGTAGCCACACAGGCCGGTAGCAGCTTGTTCGAGCCTTTGATCTCGACCAGGCACAGTCGGCACGCGCCCACATCGCTCAGGCCTTCAAGATGGCAGAGAGTGGGAATGTTGATGTCATTCTCGCGCGCCACTTCCAGGATCGTCTGTCCGGCGCGGGCGCTCACCTCCTGCTCGTCGATGACAAGAGTTTTGACGTCTGTTTCCACGCTCATGCCACCACCTCCACGGCTGCTTCCATATTGCAGACGCCGGCTGGACAGCGCCTGTGCACAATGTGCTCGATGTATTCGTTGCGGAAGTATTTGAGCGTGCTGAGCACGGGATTGGGCGCCGTCTGACCAAGCCCGCACAGGCTTGTTTCCTTCACCGTCGAGCAGAGATCTTCAAGCAGCGCCAAGTCATCCATGGTTCCCGTTCCATTGCAGATGCGCGTCAACAGCGTGAACATTTGCGCCGTGCCCGCGCGGCAGGGAATGCACTTACCGCACGACTCTGTCATGCAGAATTCGATGAAGAAACGCGCGACATTCACCATGCACGAGGTGTCGTCCATGACGATCATGCCGCCTGAGCCCATGATCGATCCCATCTTCAGAAGCGCGTCGTAACTAACTCCTACATCCAGCATGTCCGCCGGAATGCAGCCACCGGACGGGCCACCGGTCTGCACGGCCTTGAAAGTGTGCCCACCGGGCACGCCGCCGCCAATGTCTTCTATGATTTCGCGGAGCTTGATGCCCATCGGCACTTCCACAAGGCCGGTGTTGGCGATCTTGCCGGTGAGCGCGAAGACTTTCGTCCCCTTGCTGCGCTCCGAGCCCATGTTAAAGAACCACTTGCCGCCGTTGCGCACGATGGGAGCAATGTTGGCGTAGGTTTCCACATTGTTGATCAGCGTCGGCTTGCCCCACAGCCCGCTCGATGCCGGATAGGGTGGCCGAGGCTTGGGCGTGCCACGCAGGCCTTCGATGGACGCAATCAGGGCCGTTTCTTCGCCGCAGACAAACGCGCCAGCGCCCAGCCGGATTTCCACATCGAAGTTGAAGGGCGTGTTGCAGATGTTATTGCCCAGCAACCCGTGGCGGCGCGCCTCGCGTAGCGCGGTCGTGAGCCGCGAGACGGCGACCGGATACTCTGCGCGCACATAGATGAATCCCTTGCTGGCGCCCACCGCATACGCCGCGATCGCCATGCCTTCGATCACGCGATGCGGGTCGCCCTCCATCACGCTGCGATCCATGAACGCGCCGGGGTCGCCTTCGTCGCCGTTGCAGACCACATACTTGACGTCGCCCGCTGCCTTGGCCACGGTGCCCCACTTCAGCCCGGTGGGATACCCGCCTCCGCCGCGCCCGCGCAGCCCACTCTCCGTGATGCGATGAATCACGCCGTTGGGCGTCATCTCCGTCAACACGGTGAGCAGTGCTTTGTAGCCGTCGCGTGCGATGTAATCGTCGATCTTTTCCGGGTCGATGTACCCGGCATTCTCGAGCACGACGCGCACCTGTTTGTCGAAGTGCTCGTCCAGATCGCATTGCAATTCGGGAACGGGCGCACCGCCCAGGCTCTTCAAAATCGCCTCGGCATGGCTCGCGTTCACGCGCCGGTAGAGTCTTTCTTCGGGGTCGACCCGCACCAATGGCCCGTGTGAACACGGGCCCATGCAGCCGGTCCGGCGCACGAGCACCTTCTTCGCGCCCGCCTCTGCGGCCTTCACCAGCGCGTCTTTCAGCTTGTCGGCGCCCTGGCTCGCGCAAGCCAGGTCCATACACACGTTGATCTCGTAGTCGTATTTCTCGTTCTCCTGCTTGACGTTTTTGGCGATCTGTTCGAGCTCCTCGATTGTCATTCCGTCTTCCACCTTTCCAGTTGCTCGAGGATCTGCTCCTGCGTCACCTCACCCACAACTTCGCCGTCGCACAAGGCCACTGGCGCGCGACTGCAGGCGCCCACGCAGCGCGCCACCATCAAGCTCACCTGCCCATCCGGGGTGGTCTGCCCTTGCTTGATGCACAAGCGCTTCTCCGCCGCCGCAATCAGCTTGTCTGCACCCTTGATGTAACACGCGGTGCCGGCGCAAACAGTCAACGTATGTTTGCCGGGCGGTTTCAGCGTGAAGTAGTGGTAGAACGTTGCCACGCCGTATGCCTGGCTCAATGGCACATGGAGCGAAAGCGCGACAAAGCGAATCGAATCGTCATCAAGATAACCAAATGACGACTGTACCGTGTGCAGCGTCTCAATGAGGGCGTGGCGGGCAAAGCCGTTCTTGCGCATAGTGCCGTTCACGATCTTCCATCGTTTGTCTTCGCTGGGTAGTGGTGGGGGCGCGATTACGGGCACATTTCCTCCCTGGTTGGTTCATCCGGAGACGTGCATCTGGCGTGGAGCAGCGCATTAACGCCGCCTGCGCCTGATACTACCATTGTTGTACGAGCGTGGACCCTCTTCCATCCGTGACAGCAATCACGGGCGTGTGTGGCTATCCCATTTGTTGGCATCGATTTCGGTCGTTCCAGATTGAAACGATTGGGGCTGCGGGCTTGTCTGCAGCCACTCGTGCCTTGGCGCACAGATTCAGCGAAAAACAGCCGGAAAGCTGTGAGAAGGATCACTCAATTAGACCCTTCTCATCGATCCGCTATCGTGAGGAGCTCATCGCAGGCATCATGGCGGCTGGCTTCCGTGAGCAAGGCTGCACACTATTTGCCGCTCTTGATCTTGAGGTTGTAGTTGCTGTAGTCGATGGTCACGACAGTACGGCCAAGAAGCGCGCTGTCCGACTCGGCGCGAGCATGTATCGCCATCGAATACCCGTCGATGTTTGTGTATTGCCGCATCATGTGAGTGGTTCCTGAAAACGCCGATGGGTTCTTTGATGCAACTCCGTCGATTTGGACCAGAGTTCCGTCCCGCGCGTCCACCCACATGGTCCCGATGATCAGATTCGGGGCCTCTTCTTTAGGCTTGATGTCCAGCGCAAAGCAGTCGCGCCCATTCAGCTTTTGCTCACCGCCGGCCTTGAGCGTCATCTCGTAGTTCGCCGACATGAACCAGGATTTCTCAACATTTCCAGACTGATTGATGGTCTGCTCGTTATCCAAGAGCGGCTTCAACCCGAAGTGCAGAAGAATCGATGAACCGCTTTGCGACATCACGGTGTAGGTTTTGCCCACACCTTTCTTGTAGGTGTCCCGCACCGTCATCTCCGCCGCGGGATGCACTTGGTCGTCGCCCCTGTAAACGGCGTAGTGCTCAACGTCTGTGAACCCGAGAATATTCTCAAATCGGGCGGCCACCGCGGCATCGACACTGCGGATCACTGCCGCAGGATCGTGTTCCTGCGTTAACCCCGGAGCGCGAAACAACACCAGGATGCAGACACTCGCAACCGTGCGCGCCGTTCTCAACCGCCGAAGAACCATTCAACCCGTCCGTCTTTCTCATTATCTGTCTTGTGCCGTGATCGGGGCCCGCCAGTCCGGATGGGCTCAGGACCTGCGAGACGCTCCAAATGGGGAATACTTGTAACCTGCTGCGCTATGCTGATGCCTGAGCGAGGCGCGAAATTGACCCGGGAATCTCGTCCAAAACCAGAACGGCACGAAGTGCTGCGGCGCGAGGTGCTCACCGTGCGCGGCGTTGTGCAGGGCGTCGGCTTTCGGCCCTTTGTTTACAGGCTCGCAGCGGAGGAGGGTCTGGGCGGCTTTATCGGCAACGATACTGGCGGCGTTACCATCGAAGTCGAAGGACCAGCTGACCGGATCGAATCTTTTCGCCGCCGCCTGCAGGCTGAAGCCCCACCCCTCTCTCGCATCGATTCGGTATTGGCGAGCGAAGCACGGCCCACGGGCGAGACCGGCTTTCGTATTGTCGCCAGCGCGTCCGGCGGCCAGGTTTCGACGGGCATTCCAGCCGATGCAGCGACGTGCGCCGACTGCCTGCGCGAGTTGTTCGACCCGCACGACCGCCGCTATCGCTATCCCTTCCTCAACTGCACCAATTGCGGCCCGCGCTTCACGATCACGCGCCGTATTCCCTACGACCGCCCCCAGACCTCGATGGCGAAATTCAAAATGTGCCCGGCCTGCCAGGCGGAGTACGACGATCCCACCAATCGCCGCTTTCACGCGCAACCCAACGCCTGCTCCGTCTGCGGCCCGCACGTCTGGCTCGTAACTCCGGACGGGACGGAGATTTGGTCAGACGATCCCGTGACCGAGACGATCGACCGCCTCATCGCCGGTGAGGTCATCGCCATCAAGGGCATCGGTGGATTCCATCTCGCCGTCGACGCCACCAACGAATCCGCCGTCATGCGCCTGCGCGATCGCAAGCATCGCTATGGCAAGCCGCTTGCCGTGATGGTGCGGGATCTTGATGCGGCGCGCAGCCTCTGCGTGCTCTCAACCGAGGAAGAGGAGCTGCTCCTCACCGTGGCGCGCCCTATCGTCCTCGCTCGCGGGCGCGCCGGCAGCCCCATCGCGCCTTCGGTCGCGCCGGGAATTCCCTGGCTTGGAGTCTTCCTGCCTTACGCTCCATTGCAGCATTTACTCTTCGCAGATCCTCGGGTCCGCGCGTTAGTCATGACCAGCGCGAACCTCAGCGAAGAGCCCATCGCCATCGACAACGACGAAGCGCTGGCGCGGCTGGGGAAAATTGCAGATGCGTTTCTGATGCATGACCGTGAGATTCTGCAGCGCTGCGACGACTCGGTCATGGCGCTGGTCGACGGCGCGCCGCAGTTGATTCGCCGAGCCCGCGGCTTCGTTCCGCTCGCTGTGCCGCTGCCTTTCGATTCTCCTCCGCTGCTTGCCGTCGGCGGCCATCTCAAGAGTGTGTTTGCTCTCGCACGCGGCCGCTTCGTCTACCAGAGCCAGCACCTCGGCGACCTCGAAAACCTCACCGGCCTCGACTTTTTCCGCGAGTCGCTTGCGCACCTCATGCACACCTTTGAAATTGTGCCGGAGACCGTGGTCCACGACCTGCACCCAGGCTATTTGTCGACGTCATGGGCAAAGGAATGGGCGAGCGAGCGCGGCTTGCGCCTCATCGCCGTGCAGCATCATCACGTGCACATCGCTGCCTGCATGGCCGAGCACGGAATCGAAGACCCGGTCATTGGTCTCTCGCTCGACGGGACCGGATACGGGACCGATGGCCGCATTTGGGGCGGGGAAGTGCTCGTCAGCCGATTAGACCGCTTCGATCGCTTTGCCCATCTCGACTACATGCCGATGCCGGGCGGCGAGGCGGCGATTCGCGAGCCGTGGCGTATGGCGCTTGGAGCACTTCATGCGGCTGGCTTCGACATCGAATCGCCTGAATTGCTCATGATTCTTGGCGCTGAGGAAAAGGAAGTGCGCGTAATGCGGCGCATGATCGAGCGCAGATTGAATACGCCGCTGACCTCCAGTTGCGGGCGCCTCTTCGATGCCGTAGCTGCGGTGGTATTAGGTCGCGGAGTGGTCGATTACGAAGCACAAGCGGCGATTGAGTTGGAAGGCCGTGCCGTGGACGAGCCGGATGGATTCGATTCTGGCTACGCCCTCGAACTGCTCGGCGGCAATTGGAACACGCACGAACCCGTGCGAATCTCCGCTATTCCGATGTGGCGTGAACTCCTCGCCGATCTGCGCGATGGCGTTGCCAAGCCGCGCATTGCCGCGCGTTTTCATGCCGGCGTCGCCCATGCTTTCGTGTGCGCAGCGGACCTGGCGCGCGAAGCGACAGGAATTCGCCAGGTCGTTCTCTCAGGTGGTTGCATGCACAACCGACGCCTGGCGCGGCTGCTGCGCAAAGGGCTTGAGGGAGAAGGATTCGAAGTCTTCCAGCACAAACAGGTGAGCCCCGGCGATGGAGGCCTTAGCTACGGCCAAGCCGTTGCAGCTGCAGCGATTCTCAGAAGTGAGCACGTCCATCTCGCGAAGCGAACAGGATGATGCGAAGAATCATCAGAATCGGTTTTAGCGTTGTTGGCGGCCTTCTGGGTTGCCGGCTTGCCCTCTACGGTCTCGCCGCGGTCGGCGGTATCGACTTCCACCAAAACACAGTGCTGTCCGTCCTCTACTGCACGTTGCCTCTGCTCAGTCTTCCTCTTATTCTTTTTGCTTTCGCCGTGCGCCGGCTGCTCCCGCTTCAGGTGCTTCTCGCACTAGCTTACGTCACGGTCTACTCCGCGCTCAACTGGCGAACCTGCGCTGAGTTGGGATACTGCGGCAGTGTTGCGGCGACAGTCCTGTTGACGCTAAGGACGCATTCGGTACTGGCGTATTTCGGAGCAGCAATCTGCAGCCTTGCCGCGTTTGTGGTGGACGATCGCACCGCACGCTTCGCCAGGAAAAGGAATTGAGCAGCCCCGCCAGTGGCCACCGGACTGCAACTGGAGCTGAGTGATAAGGTTTGCAAGCTGCGAATTGTGAACTGCGAGCTGTCTTACCCCGACAGCCTTACTAGCTCCTGCGCTTCTTCGCGAGGGCCAAGGATCGACATGCGTGGAATTCGCCCGCGAACCATGGCCACTTCGTCGCAGCGATGCAGACGCGGGCACATTTGGCAATCCTTGAAGATCTTGTCCGGCAACTCGGACTTGTCTTCCACGGTGCGGAAACCGTACTTGAAGAAGAAATCCGGAATGCGCGTGAAAAGGCACACTGACTGGATGCCGTGCGTTTCGGCTTCTTCGATCAACGCTTTCAGGATGTTGCCGCCGGCGCCCTGGCCCTTGCCTTCGGGCTTGACCACGATGGAGCGTACTTCGCAGAGATGCGGGCCGTAAAGGTGCAGCGCTCCGCAGCCAAGAAACACGCCGCCATCGGATTCAGCCACCGTGAAGTCGCGAATGTTTTCGCAGATTTCGGCGAAAGGGCGCTTGAGTAGCGTTCCGTCGCCGGAAAGCGAATTCACAAGATCGTAAATGTTGGAGGCATCGTGGAGAAGGGCATTACGCACCTGCATGAATCGCCTCCGCCACATTGTGTTTTGCAAGCACAGCGATCCACTCCGCTGCGCGATCCAGTGCCTTGTGCACGCGCTCGTGTGCGGTTCCTCCGATCACGTCGTGACAATCGAGCGTGGCATCAAGAGTGATGGCAGCGTAGAAGTCCTCGCCGAACTCCTCGCCAAACTGGCGCAGCTCACCGATGGTAAGTCCGTCGAGTTCGACGCCCTTCTCGATGGCAAAGCGAACGGCCCGACCGACTTTCTCGTGAGCTGAACGGAAGGGGACACCCTTGTGAACCAGGTAAGTTGCCGCGGCCATCGCATTCATATAGCCCAACCGCGCCGCTTGGTTCATGCGCTCGCGATTGAATTCCAGTGCGGCCGTGAAGCGCGCAACGAGATTCAGCATTTGCGGTACGAAGCCAACGGAAAAGGCCGGCTCCTGGGTCTCCTGCATGTCTTTATTGTAGGCCAACGGCAGCCCTTTGAGCTGCATCGCCACTGCGTGCGCCGCGCCCTGAATGCGCCCAACTTTGGCGCGGATTAGCTCGGTCAGATCCGGATTTTTCTTCTGCGGCATTGCGCTTGATCCCGTAGAAAAAGCCTCGGGCAGCGTCACGAAGCCAAACTCGGCTGTGGCAAACAGCGTGATTTCTTCCGCAAATCGGCTCAGGTGCAGGCCAACGAATGTAAGCGCATTGAGGTATTCGAGGATGAAGTCACGATCGCTTGTCGCGTCGATCGAATTGACCGTCGGCGCTCTGAAGCCGAGCTCACGCGCCGCGATCGTCCGATCGAGAGGCAAAGTTGCGCCAGCCACCGCTCCCGATCCTAGCGGGCAGAAGTTCAGGCGCGCCGCGCAATCCAGCAAACGATCCGCATCGCGCAACGTCATCTCCACATAGGCCAGCAGCCAATGCGCGACGAGAACGGGCTCCGCACGTTGCAGATGCGTATAGCTGGGCATGACAGCGTCGCCGGCTGCGCGCCCCTGTTCGACCAGCGCGCTCGCCCAGGCGGCGAGGCCGTCGACGACGAGTTCGATTTGGGCGCGCACATACAGGCGCAGGTCCGTAGCGATCTGCTCGTTGCGGCTGCGGCCGGTGTGCAGCTTGAGACCAAGCTCTCCGATCCGCTCCACGAGCTTGAGCTCGACGAAGTGATGAATGTCCTCGGCGGTTGCATGATCGCGAATTCGCGCCTTTTCAGTGTCCGAGCCGAATTCAGCGGCAATCGCATCGAGCGCTGCGCGCAGTTCCACTGTTTCACTTTTGGTCAGGATCCCAACCGAGCACAGAGCAGACGCGTGCGCCTTGCTGGCGGCTACTTCTTCCTCGAGAAGTCGCCAGTCAAAGACGATCGAGCGCTGCCACGCTTCAAACTCAGCGTCAAGCGGCTGGCGAAACCGGCCCGACCACATCTTCCCGGATTGTTGCTCGTTGAACATTGCTTTAAGCGTACCTCATGCTAGTCCTCCTCCTTGACGCTCTTGAGCTGGGGCATTTCGCTGCCTTTGCTGAGCGTGAGGAGGCCGGTTTTGGCATAGGTGAGGAGCTTCTCCCGGGTGTCGGTGATGTCGAGGTTGCGCATGGTGAGTTGCCCGATGCGGTCGCGCGGGGAGAAGGTGGATTCAGTCTTCTCCATGCTCAGGCGCTCGGGATGGAAGGTGAGGTTGGGCGACTCGGTGTTGAGGATGGAGTAGTCGTTGCCGCGGCGCAATTCGAGCGTGACCTCGCCGGTAATGGGTTTGGCGACCCAGCGCTGGGCGGATTCGCGGAGCATGATCGCCTGGGAGTCGAACCAACGGCCCTGATAGAGAAGGCGACCAAGCTTGCGGCCATTTTCGCGGTACTGCTCAATGGTGTCCTCGTTGTGGATGCCGGTGATCAGGCGTTCGTAAGCGATAAAGAGCAGGGCGAGGCCCGGAGCCTCGTAGATGCCGCGGCTCTTGGCCTCGATGATTCTATTCTCAATCTGATCGGACATGCCCAAGCCGTGGCGGCCACCGATGCGGTTGGCTTCGAGCAGGAGATCGACGGGCGAGTCGAATTGCCGGCCGTTGAGGGCCACGGGCGAGCCCTCTTCGAAGCGAATGGCGACTTCTTCGCGCTGGATTTCGACATCGTCGCGCCAGAAAGCCGCGCCCATGATGGGAACGACGATTTTGACGGACGAAGAGAGATGCTCGAGATCCTTGGCTTCATGGGTTGCGCCAAGAATATTGGAGTCGGTGGAGTAGGCTTTCTCAGCCGGCATCTTGTAGGCAAAGCCGGAGCGCTGCATGAAGGCGGACATTTCGGCGCGGCCGCCTAATTCGTCGATGAAAGCGGCGTCAAGCCAGGGCTTGTAGACCTGGAGGCTGGGATTGACGAGCAGGCCGTAACGGTAGAAGCGCTCGATGTCGTTGCCTTTGAAGGTAGAGCCGTCGCCCCAGATGTGGACGTCGTCCTCCTTCATGGCCGCCACCAGCATGGTGCCCGTGACGGCGCGACCGATCGGGGTGGTGTTGAAATAGGGGACGCCGGCGGTGGTGATGTGAAAGGCCCCGGCCTGCAGCGCGGCGATGCCTTCGCGCACGAGCGGGCCGCGGCAGTCAATGAGGCGAGCCTTTTCGGCGCCATATTCGAGGGCCGTGCGCGGGATGGCCTCGTAGTCGGTTTCGTCGGGCTGGCCGAGGTTGGCCGTATAGGCGTAAGGGATCGCGCCCTTCTGCTTCATCCAGTGCAGGGCGGCGGAGGTGTCGAGCCCGCCGGAGAAGGCGATGCCAACCTTCTGGCCAACGGGCAGGGTCTCGAGAATTACGGACATGGTCTCCCTTATAATTCACAGTTCCTAATTCGTAGTTCTTGGATTCCGATGCACTAACGCAAGGCTAACGGACAACTGTGAACCAAGAACTATGAACTACGAACTTGCTACTGAAACTTCTCCACATTCACCAGTCCACCCAGCAATAACAGCAGCAACGCCTTCTGCACATGCAGCCGGTTCTCGGCCTGATCGAAGACGATCGACTGCGGGCTATCGATGACGGCGTCGGTCACTTCTTCTCCCCGGCGCGCGGGCAGGCAATGCATGAAGACCGCGCGGGACGCGGCTTTCTGCATCAGCGCCTCGTTCACCTGGTACGGCCGGAAGATGGGCGCACGTTTTGTGGACTCGTGCTCGAAGCCCATGCTCACGCATACGTCGGTGTAGACGGCATCGGCGCCTTCGACGGCTGCTCGCGGATCCTGCATCAACCGCAACTCGCAATGATTCTTCTGGGCAATTTCGCGCGCGATGGCCACGATTTCGCTCTTGGGCGAGTAGGCCCGCGGCGTCGCCACAGTGACGTTGGCGCCCAACTGCGCGCCCGTCAGCATGAGCGAGTGGCAAACATTATTGCCGTCGCCCACGTAAGTGAAGTTGAGTCCGACCGCGGTACCGAAGTGCTCTTCGAGCGTCATGAAATCGGCGAGCGCCTGGCAGGGGTGCTCAAAATCAGAAAGCGCGTTGACGACCGGCACGCGCGAGTTGGCGGCCATCTCCGTGATCGTGTCGTGCGCATACGTGCGCAGCACGATCACATCCACCCAGCGTTCCAGATTCTTCGCCACATCGGCAATGGTTTCGCGCTCGCCCAAGGGCGATTGCGTTTGGTCGACGAAGATCGCGTTGCCGCCCATGGTGTTGATGCCGGCCTCAAAAGCCAGCCGCGTGCGCAGGCTCGCCTTCTCGAACATGAGTACCATCTGCTTCGCGTCCAGGCCATTGCGATACTCGCGGGGATTGCTCTTGACGTCGTGCCCCAGCTTCATGAGGGCACGCACTTCAGCGCTGGAGAGATCGGCGATCGAGCAGAGATCCTCGCCGGCCATGCGCGCGGCCGCGGCAAGGACATCGGGGTCCTTTTGCACGGAAACCGCGGACTCTTTGCGTTCCATGGTCGTTCTGCTAGCCATGATGGTGACCTCCCGCAGGCGCGTTGTGCGTCGCAGCATGTTCAGTGAAGATTTCGTCCAGCGCGGCAATTGCCGTGTCCACGTGAGCGCGTTCCAGAATGTACGGCGGCAGGAAACGCAATACAGTGTCGCTGGTGCAGTTGATGAGGAAGTGGCGCTTCAGCATTTCGGCTACAGTGAGCTTGGCAAGTTCCGCTGAATCGAGCTCGGCGGCGATCATCAGGCCCTTGCCGCGCACATCGACAATGGCTTCGTGCCGAGCGGCGAGCGAGCGCAGGCGCTCCATAAAGTAACCGCCGACCTCAGTCGCATGCGCCAACAGGCCATTCTTCTCGATCGTGTCAATGACGGCGATACCGACTGCGCAGGCCAGCGGTCCGCCGCCAAAGGTTGTGCCGTGCATGCCGGCGTGCATTACGCGCGCAACCTCCTCGGTACACATCACCGCGCCGAGTGGAAGCCCGCCGGCAAGCGGCTTGGCGAATGTGGTCACATCGGGCTGAATACCGTAATGCTGATACGCGCACCACTTTCCGGTTCGTCCCATGCCAGACTGAATCTCATCGACGATCAGCAAAGCGCCGGTGGAATTGGCTAACGCGCGCGCTTCGGAGAAGAACTCCGGGGTAAGCGGCCGCACGCCGCCTTCGCCTTGAATCGTTTCGACGAGAATTGCGCAGACTTCATTCGAGAATTTGGCGCGCAGGTTGGCGACGTCGTTGAAGCGCACGAACTCAACGCCGGGAACCACGGGAGCGAACGGCTCGCGGTACTTTTCCTTGAACGTGGTGGACATGGAGCCGAAGGTGCGGCCGTGGAAGCTCTGCTCCAAGGCAAGAAACTTCGTTCCGATCTTCGCGCCCTCGCTGCGCTTCAATCCTGCATAGGCGCGCGCAAGTTTGAGCGCCCCCTCCCACGCTTCAGTGCCGGTGTTGGCGAAGAAAACACGGTCCAGCCCAGCGCGCTCGGCGAGACGCAACGCCAATTCAGCCTGGCCCTCGTGGTAGTAGAGATTCGACGAATGGATGAGCGCGCGGCTCTGGCGGGCAATCGTATCGACAACTGCCGGATGGTTATATCCGAGCGCGTTGACGCCAATGCCGCTGAGCAGATCGAGATAGCGATCACCCGCTTCATCGATGATGTAAACGCCTTCGCCGCCGACGAAAAGGACCGGGCTCCGTTCATAGGTGGAAAGCAGCAGATGGGTTTCGGCGGCGCGAATCTCTTCGAGTTTCATCGTTGCAAGACCTCCTCAGGCAACCATCACTTCTGTGCCATGGGCTACTCGCGAGCTGCACAAATCGGGCAGGGAACCTGCCGCTTCGGCGGGCAGAATCCGTACGCGCTTCACACCGTTGAGAAGCGCCTCGCGGCATGCGCTGAGCTTAGGCAACATGCCGCCGGAGATGACCGCACTCTTGACCATCTCCGCAATTTGATCGATGGAAAGCCAGCGCAGAACTTCGCCGTCGGCTCCTTTGACGCCGGGAACGTCAGTGAGGAAAACCAGCGCGTCGGCATGGCAGGCAATGGCGCAGGCCGCAGCCATCTCGTCAGCGTTGATGTTGTAGTACTCGCCGTCGAATCCGAGGGCCATGGAGCAAAGGACCGGAACCCCATTCAACTGCCAGATGGCCTCAAGCCAGCGTGGATCGCTTGCGGCGATCTCGCCCACGAACCCAAGATCGGGCGAGGTGCGCTTCTTGCGCGCGCGGAAAAGCAATCCGTCGCCGCCGGAGAGGCCGACCGCCGGCTGGCCAAGCGCGCCCAGAGCCGCGACCAGGCCTTTGTTCACGCGGCCGGCAAAGACCATCAGGGCAACATCGCGCGTCTCCGCGTCAGTGACGCGCAGGCCGTCAGTGAACTCGCTCTGTTTGCCCAGCGCTTTAAGTGTCCGGGTCAATTGCATTCCGCCGCCATGAACGACGACCACCTGGTTGCCATCACGCGCAAGTTCGGCGATTGCTCGCGTGCAGCTTTCAAGCAACGAAGGAGTTTCAAGGCCCGCGCCACCGAGTTTGACAACGTACTTCATTTCAAGCCCTCCGCGGCGAGTTTCATGCGAGACTCTCCGATTCGGGCCAGCCTTGCATCACGTTCAGATTCTGGATTGCCTGGCCGGCAGCGCCTTTCAGCAGATTGTCGAGGCAACTGATGATGACTGCGCGTTTGCCGCCGGCATCGAGTTGGAATCCGATGTCTGCGTAGTTTGTTCGCACGGAGTACTGAATCTGCGGCAACGCCTTTTCGTAAAGCCTCACCATTAGGCTGCCCGCAAAAAACTCGCGATACACCCGCGCGACACTCTCATGCGTCTGAGCCTTGGTGAAGTGCACATAAATCGTCGACAGAATTCCCCGCGGAATCGGCAAAAGGTGCGGCGTAAAGACAATCTGACCGCGCGAAACGCCGATTTCTTCCAATATTTCGCCGGTATGGCGATGCGCAAACACGCTGTAGGCGGAAAGATTGTCCGCTGCATACATGAAGTGCGTTCTGGCCGTGGGAAGCTTACCGGCTCCGCTGACGCCGCTCTTGGCGTCGGCCACAATTCCATGCTCGAGATCGATGAGGCCAGCTGCTACCAGAGGCTTGAGAGCCAGAATGATCGAGGTTGCATAGCAGCCAGGATTAGCGACCAGTTGCGCAGACGCAATCTGTTTGCGATGCAGCTCGGGCATGCCGTAGACGGCCTTTGCCTGCGTGGCTGCGGCAAGTTCGGTTCCTTCGTCCGCGAAGTCATACACTGCACGGTTGGCTGGCTCGGTCAGCCGCCAGGCGGCACTCAGATCGATGACGCGCAGCCCGCGCTTGAGGGCTTCCGGCACCCACTCGCGCGATTTTTCGTGCGGAGTGGCGAGAAACAAGACGTCAACGCCGCGCTCGGCCAGGAGTTCCCATGAGAAGGCCTCGAGCTTCAGGTCGGCGCTACCATTGTTGTCTGCCAATTGTGGGTGAATCTCGGTGAGCGGAATTCCGCCTCGCGCCTGATCCTTCGCATCCACACGTCCGGCAAAGACCGGCGGATTCTTCTTCAGGCGGGGGTGGTGCAGCAGCAGCCTCGCCAACTCAGCTCCGGCGTAACCGGTCACTCCCACAACCGCGGTTTGTATGGTCTTCGTCATCCTTCCAACATCGTCCTCAGCCGTGTTTCCACTTCGCTCGCGTTGCGCGAATCCGTGCAAATTATCAGAACTGTGTCATCGCCGGCAATGGTGCCGACGACTTCCGGCCATTCCTCGCGATCGAGGGCTGCCGCAACCGGCTGTGCGCCGCCCATGACGGTGCTCAAGACCACCTGATTCATCGCCCTGCGGACGCGCAGACCGAAGCTGTCGATCATTTCATTGAGGGAGGGTGGTTGATCCTCTTCTGCCGCTGCCGCGATCGTTGCCGTGTTGTGCCCGTTGGGGAGCGAGTAACCGCCGGGGCCCTTTGACAGCCGCAGCTGGTGAATGTCCCGCGAAAGCGTAGCCTGCGTCACGTGAATGCCGCGGCGGCGCAACTTGCGGCGCAACTCATCCTGGCTCGCCACCGGCGAGCTGGCCAGCACTTCGCGGATTACATTGAGGCGTTGGACATTCATTTACTGGCGCCGAGTCCTTATGCAGGCAAATCAAAGGCGCGGTCCGCAGGGCGGAAACTGCGCTTGAATAAATATACGCCAGAAGTGCATAAGTATGCAAGAGATATTTCGAGGCAGCGCGGAAGCGGGCGTCAGATAGTTAACGCCGTCAAGCGCTTCTTGGAATTCAGGCCGAGCCTCACTTCAGGTCTCGCCAATTCGGTCCAAACGAGAGATCGGCCACAAGCGGCACCTTGAGCTTGACAACTCCCTCCATCTCCGCACGGACTAGGGCCGCAGCTTCGTCAGTTTCGTCGCGAGGGACTTCGAACAAGAGCTCGTCGTGAACCTGCAGGATCATGCGCGTTTTCAATTTTCGCTCCGTCAGCTTGCGGTCGAGGGAGATCATGGCGAGCTTGATGAGGTCGGCGCCGGTACCCTGGAGCGGAGTGTTGATCGCGGTGCGCTCGGCGAATCCGCGCTGATTCGGATTGCGGCTCTCAATGTCAGGGATCGGCCGCAAGCGTCCAAACATGGTGCGCACGGAACCGTCTCTGCGGGTCTGTTCGAGCGTCTTCTCGATAAACGCTCTCACACCTTGATAGCGCGCAAAGTATCGATCGATGTAGGCCTTTGCTTCGGCCTGCGGAATGCCCAACTGCGCGGCCAGACCGAATGCGGAGATTCCGTAGACGATGCCAAAGTTCACGGCTTTCGCATGATTGCGGGTCTCCTTGTCCATGGTTTCGACGGGGACACCAAAGACCTCGCTGGCTGTGAGGGTATGAATATCGATGTCTTCCGCGTAGGCGCGAATCAGCAGCGGATCGCCCGAGAAGTGCGCAAGCAGGCGCAGCTCGATCTGCGAGTAGTCCGCCGGGAGCAGTTGCGTGCCAGGCGCGGCGGTGAATGCGGCGCGGATCTCGCGCCCCAGCTCCGTGCGCACGGGAATGTTCTGCAAATTCGGATTGACCGAAGAGAGGCGGCCGGTGGCCGTGGCCGCAGCCTGAAAGGTCGTGTGCACACGCGAATCAACATCGGCGAGCAGCGGCAAGGCATCGACATAATTCGATTTCAGCTTGGACAGATGCCGGTACTCGAGGACGAGGCGAGGGACCTCGTGCTTCTCTGACAGAAACTCGAGCACGTCCTGAGCGGTAGAGACGGACTTGGTTTTGCCGCGCGCCGGCGGAGCGGGCAGGCCCAACTTTGTGAAGAGAACGATGCCGAGCTGTTTGGGCGAATTGATATTGAAGCGCTCGCCGGCCAGGTCGAAGATGCGGTTGCCGACACGTTCAATCTCTGCGCTGAAACGCCGGGAGAGACCCTCGAGCACGCCGGTATCGATGCGCACGCCTGCTTTCTCCATGCGATAGAGCACCGGCGCGAGCGGGAGGTCGATTTCAGCGTAAACACGCGCGACGCCGGCTTTGTCGACTTCTTCGCGCAGGGCGGGAACGAGGGCATAAATGGCTGCAGCCGACGCGGGCAGAGTGGACGGCGGGGTTTGTCCATGGCGGGCGGCGACATCGGCCAATGCCTGCGTGGCATGCGTGGGATTGAGGACGTAGGAGAGAAGCATGGTGTCGTCCACCGAGCCGCGCAATTCAACGCCCATGTCTCCGAGGACGTGCAGCGCCAGCTTCCAATCGTGGACACGCTTGGGTACGGTGGCGTCCTCGAGGAGTGCGCGGAGCTCCGGGGTAAGCGGCAATCGCAGAGCACGGGCAGGATCGGCGCAGACTCCCACGTGGAAGTGGATCTTCTTTTCGGCGACTTCAGCAACATCAAGCAGCGAGAGAGCCGCCGGCGCTTCGTCTTCCGATTCATCGCCGGCGGGCTCTACGGCATCGAGCGCGAAGGCGAATCCATGCTCGCGGGCGGCGGCGTAGAAGTTGGCAGCCTGCTCGGCGTCAGGCTCATCAATGAGCTCAACCAAAGCTCCGCCCTCCGCGGGAGCAAGGTCGCGGAGCATCGATGTGAACTCGAGCTCGGTGAATAGCGTGCGGCAGGCCTCAAGGTCGGGCGGCTGGGTTTCCATCGCGGCCAGGTCTAGCGGCAGCGGCACATGGGTGTCGATGGTGACAAGTTCCTTCGACAGCAGAACCGTGTCGCGATTCTGTTCGAGCGATTCGCGGTAGGCCTTGCGCTTGACTTCGGCAGCGCGGTCGAGGACTGCCTCGACGGTGCCGAATTCCTTGATCAGCTCCACGCTGCCCTTGTCGCCGATGCCGGGCGCGCCGGGAATGTTGTCGACCGAGTCGCCGCGCAGGGCCATGACGTCGACGACTTTGTCGGGAGGGACGCCAAGCGTCTCAGTGACTTTGGCGGGATCGAGGATTAGGTTGTCCTTTTGCGGGTTCAGGATCTTCACGTGCGGCGTGACGAGCTGCATCATGTCCTTGTCGCCGGAGACGATGAAGACCTCGTGCTGCTGCTCGGCGGCTTCGCGGGCCAGAGTTCCGATCACGTCGTCGGCCTCGAAGCCTTCGGCCTGGAGAATGGGAATGCGCAGCGCCTCCAGGGCGCGTCGAATGTAGGGAATCTGGCGGCGAAGATCCTCGGGCATGGCTTCGCGTTTGGCCTTGTATCCGTCGTATGTCACATCTTCGAAGCTCTGCGTTTTACCGTTCCAGCGCCGCAGAGTTGCGATGGCGCGGGCGCGCTCGTCGCGGAAGACTTCGCCGCTGACGTCAAAGACGGCGGCGAAGTACTTGGGTGCGAAGTCCTGGCGGAGCTTCTTGATCATGTTGACGAAGACGTAGGTGGCCGCGGTGGGCAGGCCGGAGCGCGTGGACATGGGCCGCGAGTGCTGCATGGCGTGATAGGCGCGGAAGATGAAGGACATCGCGTCGAGGAGGAAGACTGGCGGCCTGGATTGGTCGGTCATGCTGTTGGGCACGGTAGAGAGAATACCAGTGGACAGTGAACAGTGGACAGTGAACGGAGCGCAGGCTTCAGGATGTCACGCGATGAACATGCAGTCGCCGTAGCTGAAGAAGCGATAGCGCTCGTGGATTGCGTGCCGGTAGGCAGCGAGGACGCGGTCGAGACCGGTGCGCTGGGGGCCGGCGAAGGCGCTGACCAGCATGAGCAGGCTTGATTGGGGCAGATGGAAGTTCGTGAGCAGGGCACTGACGAGGCGGAAGTGGAAGCCGGGAGAGATGAAGATTTCCGTGGCGCCGGAATGAGGTGCGATAGCGAGGTTCGGGGCATTGAGCGCAGCAGCTTCGAGGGTGCGAACGACGGTGGTGCCGACAGCGACGATGCGGCGGCCTTCAGCAAGGGCGCGATTGACAGCTTCGGCGGCTGCCGCGCCGATCGTATAGCGCTCGCTGTGGAGATGGACTTCGTCGACGCGCTCGACGCGAAGCGGAGCGAATGTGCCGAGGCCGACGTGGAGCGTAACGCGCGCGATCTCGACGCCGTTGGCGGTGAGGGCGTCGAGGATCTCAGGCGTGAAGTGCAGGCCGGCTGTGGGCGCGGCGACGGAGCCGCGTTCGCGGGCAAAGACGGTCTGATAGCGGTCACGATCGGCATCGGCATCGTCGCGATGGATGTACGGCGGCAGCGGCGTGTGGCCAATTTCGTCGAGCACGCCGAAGAAGTCGGCTGTCGAATCCTTTTGGGGAGCGAACTCGAGTAAGCGCTCGCCGAACTGGCCGCGCTCAAGGACCTCGGCTTCAAGCGCGATTGTGCCGTTTGGAGCGGGGAAGACGAGGCGCTCGCCGATGGCGACTTTGCGGCCTGGACGGACGAGGGCGCGCCAGCGATTGTCGCCTGCAGGCTCGACAAGCATGACTTCGATGCGGCCTGTCGGTTTTTCGCGTTCACGGCGAAGCGTGCGGCGCGCGTAGAGGCGCGCGGGAATGACGCGGCTGTCGTTGAGGACGAGAAGGTCTCCCCGGCGCAGATGTCTGCCAAAACCAGAGAAAAGATCGTCGCGGAACGCGCCAGTTGCGCGGTCCACGACGAGCATGCGGCTCGAGCCGCGCTCGGCCGGAGGTTGCTGCGCGATCAACTCTTCGGGCAGATCGTAGTGGAAGTCTTCTACGCGGCGCTCCGCGCTTTGATCCTTTGGACGAGAGTATTCAGACATCGGCATCGGATTTCCCGTTGTGAGCGAGAGCCGCGAAGTGAGACAGAGCATTGATGCGAGCGCGTTCGAGGGCAGCGTTGAGTTGCTCGCGCTCGGATTCGAAGGCGCCTTCGGCGAGATTCGCTGGAACTCTGGTCCAGCGAGACCAACTGACGGCGATGCGCGTGAACGGCATGGGAATGAGGAAGCGATCCCAGGAGTGCAGCGACCAGGCGCGGCGCGGCTGCAAATGAAAAGCGCCGATGCGCGCGCCGGTGAGAGCGGCGAGAGTGATGGGGCCAAGCTTGGTATGAAAAACCGGGCCGCGCGGGCCGTCGGCGGTGAAGATTGCGGGACGGCCGGACTCGATGGCGTGCTTAAGGCCGAGAAGGCCTTCCCGAGCGCCGCGCGAGCTGGAGCCGCGCACGGTATTGTATCCGAACAGCTCGAGAGTGCGCGCGATGAGCTCGCCGTCGAAGCTCTGGCTGACGATGATGGTTGCGCCGGTGCGGCGGAAATAAAACGTGCAAGGCAGAACACATTGGTGCCAGAAACAGAAGATTTCAGCGGCTGCACCGGCACCGAAGGGAAGCGGCATTGCGCCTGGTTCGGCGATGGTTTCGAAGCGCCAAGTGCGGCCGACGATCGAGAGCAATGCCCAGACGAGGCGCGGAACCACGGCCAGCACGAGATGTTGTCGGACGGTGAACTTGGGGCGGAAGGAAAACTGTTCGCTGGCTGCGTTGGTCACTGCGTCGATTTTACGGTGCTTGAAAGATGAGCTGGACATCGAGTCATCTGCAGAACCTCCCAGAAACGGAACTGTGAGACTGTGAAACTGTGAAACTGTGGCTGCAAGTCGTTGATTCTGCTCGCTTCACAGTTTCACAAGTTTCACAGTTTCACAAAAGGGCATGGGGGGGTGGGGTGCTGAGGGCATGGGGCGGTGGGTTAAAGGCAGTGATTAGTGGGTAGTGGTTAGTGCTTAGAAAGGCAGCGAGCGGAAACGGGGAGCAGTGGATCGTGAATCGTGGACCGTGGGCGCGGAGCAGGGAGCGAGGGAGCGGAAAAGGCAGGAAACGAGGGAGCCGCGAGCGGTAGCCGGTGAGTCCTTCGGTTTCGCTCAGGACAGGCAGCGGGTGCGGCGAGAAGGAGGTCGGCGGTGGGGCGGTCCTGGTCTGGTCGTCAATTGCCTGTTTGCAAATCTTCTGTTCGTCGATCGTCAGCTCGCAACTCATAGGACCATTCTGCGCCCAAAGGCAAAATGATCGGCAAACTTGACAGAGATCAGAGATCAGGGGTCAGGGATAAGAAAAAGAACGACTTAAGGCGGAGATGGCGGGCTCGCTCGGACCGTGTAGGGGGTTGACATTTCTATTGGGCGCGTTGACGCAAAAACGAAGGAATGTCCCGCGCACCCTGGGTCACGGCCACAATTTCGATGAACCTCTTTTGGACGCGATCGAGAATCAGGTACGCGCCGACAGGCCAGAAGAGGACGGGGTATTCAGTGAGGCCTTCTCTTTTGTGCCCCATTCCAGGGGTTCGTGCAAGCGCAACGAAGGCGTCAAAGAGCTTACCAATCCATCGGTCGGCAACGTCGATGTTGTCGTGGGCGATGTATTCCCAAATCTCGTCCAGGTCGAGCTCGGCCCCGGCGCTGAGAACATACTCGTTCATGCGCTGAGCTTTCTCCGCTCCCGGGACTTCTGCTCGAGCCGTTTCCGCACCACGCCGGGTTCGGTGCGCTCTCCTCGGTCAAGCGATGCCAGCCTTGCCCCGAGTTCCCGGTTGAAGGCGGCGATCTGCGCGCTACGCGCCCGGTCGTGCTCTTCGAGGAGCCGCAAGGCCTCACGGACGACCTCGCTGGCGGAGTTGTAGCGGCCGGATTCCACTTTGCCGGCAACAAATTTATCCAGCTCGGGGGTCAGTGAAACATTCATGGGCGAAACCTCCTGTCCTCGATGCTGGACCGAATAACAGAGATTGTCAAGCTTTGGTATTGTGTGCTGACGGGATCCCAGGTCTCAAAGGCGAGACCTGGGATCCCCGACAAACTCGCGCGCCGAAGCACGCCCGCTCCCCTAATTTCTGAGCCCTGGTCCTATGGCAATAGGTCTTACGTCCGCTCAAGCGGGCTCAGGCGCCGAACTATCCCTTCTTCCCCAGTCTCACGACTGGGGCTACCCTATGCCGCCCGCTGTGCGGGCGAGATGCAAGATCACCCCGCCGACGTTCGCCGCGGCGAACTCGCCCACACGCTTTGTGGCTCAAATGGGCTACAATATATCCATGGCCACAAATGCAGTTGTCCGCTCCAGAATCAACGTTCAAGTAAAAGAGAAGGCTGCCGCTGTGCTCAAAGAGATGGGCCTCACGGTCTCCGACGTGATGCGCATCGTTCTCACCAGGGTTGCAAACGAGAACGCCCTGCCGTTCGACCTGAAGCCCAACAAACTCACACGGGAGACCATGCGCAAGACCGCCAGGAGCTTGGAAGTGCATCGGGCCAAGGATGCCAAAGATCTCTTCCGTAAGCTGGGAATCTAATGTGCTCTCCGAGCTATTCAAGTCAATTCCAACGTGATGTGAAACGGCTTCAGAAGAGAGGCAAAGACCTCGAAAAACTGAAAAAGCTGATCGAGCTCCTGCTCGCGGGGCAACCCTTGCCGCCGCAATACAAAGACCACCCACTTAAACTCAACTGGGCCGGGTATCGCGATGCGCACATTGAATCGGATTGGGTGCTGATCTACTCCGCTACCCCTGAGAGAGTTCACCTGGAGCGCACAGGAACCCACGAAGAGCTGTTTGAGAGCGATTGATGCGCGGGTTGTGCATGCGCATATCGTTTCTCCCGTTGGTAGTCAGCACCTTGAGCCCCAACCACATCCTCACATTAAGCGCAGCGCATCCACATCGACGATCAGATTGCGACGCGGCACATCCTTCTCCGCGGCGTGAACCAGCATGCCGCGCAGCGCTTCGTTCAGCGCCTTGCGGTTCGCGCTTTTGAGAATCATGTGGAAGCGGTAGACGCCCTTGATGCGCGCAATCGGCGCGGTGCACGGGCCGAGCACTCTGACAGCTCCGCTGTTTTTGTTTTGGAGTAGATACTTGCCTAAGAGACCGGCCCACCCCGCTGCCTCTTCCAACTTTTGCGACTGCACCAGCACATTGGCCAGGGCACCGAAGGGCGGGTAGTGCATCCAGCGGCGGTACTTGAGTTCGCGCTCGGCAAAGGCCGCGTAGTCGTGCGCTGTGGCGGCCAGAATCGCGTAGTGATCGGGATAGTAGGTCTGCACCACCACGCGGCCCGGCAGATCGCCGCGTCCCGCGCGCCCGCTTACCTGCGTCATGAGCTGAAAGACCCGCTCGGCCGCGCGAAAGTCCGGCATTGAAAGCGCGTGGTCGCAGCCCACCACGCCAACCAGCGTGACGCTGTGAATGTCGTGGCCCTTGGCGATCATCTGCGTGCCCACAAGCAGATTGATCTCGCCCGAGTGCAGCCGCGCCAGCAGATGTTCAAGATCGTAGCGCCCGCGCACCGTATCGCGATCCATGCGCCCGATGCGCGCGAAGGGAAAAATCTCCGCGAGCCGTTCTTCGCCTTGTTGTGAGCCAGCACCGAGGTAGTACAAGTGCTCGCTGTCGCACTTGGGGCAACGCGCCGGAACCGTGCGCTTGTAGCCGCAATAGTGGCACTCCAGGCGTTGCCCCGCGCGAGCCTCGACGACGTCATCCAACTGCGCTTTGTGGTGCGTCAACGAGATGGCGCAGTTCTGGCACTCTAGCTTTTCGCCGCAGGAGCGGCACATGACGGCAAACGAGTAGCCGCGCCGGTTAAGCAGAATGAGCGCCTGCTCGCCGCGCTCGAGCGCCGCCTTGGTCTGCTCGACAAGCGATCGCGAGAAGAGCTCGTCCTTGCCCGATTCCTGGAACTCGCGGCGCATGTCAACGAGCTCCACCTCGGGCAGCGGCCGGTTCATCACGCGGTCGCGCAGCTCGATGCGCGTGTACTTGCCGCGCTCCGCGTTTTGCCAGCTTTCGAGCGAGGGCGTGGCCGAGCCCATGACCACGACGGCACCGGCCAGCTTGGCGCGCATCACGGCCACGTCGCGCGCGTTGTAGCGCGGCGTCTCCTCCTGCTTGTAGCTCTGGTCGTGCTCCTCGTCGACAAGAATCAATCCCAGATTCGGCGCAGGCGCGAAGATTGCCGAGCGCGTGCCGACCACAATCGGCGCGTCGCCGCGGCGAATGCGCCGCCACTGCTCGCTGCGCTCCTCGGGCGTGAGCGCGGAGTGCAGCAGCGCCACCTTTTGCCCGAAGGCCTGGTCGAGCAGACCGGCCATCTGCGGCGTCAGCCCGATCTCTGGGACGAGCAGGATCGACGTCAGGCCGCGGTCGAGCGCCTTCTGCATGGCGGCGAGATAGACGGCGGTCTTTCCGGAGCCGGTGACGCCGTAGAGCAGGAACGAATGGAATCCCCCGATCGCGCCCGTGATCGTGGCCAGCGCGCCGGTCTGCGCCGCGTTCAGGGTGAACGGCTCGGATTTAGGAGTGAGCCCGCCGAGCCGAAACGCCTCTGGCCGCTCGTCGATGCGCACAAGGCCGCGCCGGACTAACGTTTGGAGAGTTGACGAAGGAAGATCGCGACGCCGCAGCTCCGCCAGCGGCAATTCGCCGCCGCTAGCCGTCAGCTCCGCGAGAATGGCCGTCTGCTTCTCAGTCAGCGCGGGCAAGCGTCCATCGCCGATCAGGACGGCGAAGCGCTCCATGCGCCTAGCATCGCGCTCGGCGGCTGCCGTCTCGCGCGCAATCCACTTCTTGCGCGCCATGCCGGCCAACAGCGGCAGCGAGGCCGCGGTCGCGGTTCGCAGTGTCGACACTTTGACCGGCTCGCCCTTGGCCAGCCGTTCCAATACTCGGCGCTCCATATCCTGGCCTTCGCTGGAGAGCTTGCCGCGCCGGCGGCCATGCGGTGCAATTCCCTTCCCCTGATCGCCGTCCATGCTTCGCGCGAGAATGTCGCGGCCCATATCCGTAAGCCGGTAGTAGACGGTGCGGCGCACTTCCGCCGCAAGCGGCAGCATGGCGCGCAGCACCTCGCCGAGCGGCGCCAGGTAGTATTGCGCGATCCACTCCGCCAGCTCGAGCAAATGATCGCTGAGCAGTGGCTCTTCGTCGAGCACGGCCTCGAGATACTTGACCTCGACCTCCGCCGGAGGCTTGGCGTCGATCGCCGTCACCACGCCGATGAGTTTCTCATTGCGGAAGGGCGCAATCACGCGCGCGCCACGCTGCGGCTGCTGCCCCAGCCGCACGCCGTAGGTGAACGTGTGGTCCAGCGGCACCGGCAATGCGACTTCGCAGTATGCAGGCATGAGAGACAAGATTCAGTGTAGGGGATGCGGCGGGCCGGTGCGCCTTTGAGGAGGAACGACGACGACCGCCGGCTATTTCCGGGACCAGTGGCTCGGTTCTGATTGACTAAGCCCGGCCAGGACTCTATTGATTGCAGCTGAATTTGAACAACCACTCGTCGGGAACCAAGAGTGTTCGGGCGGTGTCTAAGTAATTGGGGACACAACCGCCTATGTACGTCAGAAGGCAAAACGTGCGGGTTCTTGCAGCCAGACTTGTGACTCTTTCCTGTCTTGTGTGTTGCACTTTCTCAGGCGCTCGCGCCTCAGAAGACCCGGAGTTCGTCTTGGCGGGAGCCACAACAGCTGGAACCCAGACCCTCAGTGCCGGAGACCTGCTTCGCGGGCTGGAGTTGAAGGCTGGAGCCCCTATTACGAAAAGCGCGCTGCAACAGGCCTGCGACCGGCTGGGGAAACTCCGGTTGTTTTACTCCGAGAACTGTCGCGTTCGCATCGACGGCCACAGTCTTTGGATTGACGTGAAGGTTGAGCCTTCGGCTGGGCCGCCGCTGATATTTGAGAATTTTGTGTGGACAACGCGGAAGAACTTGCTGGCACGTCTGAAACAGGAAATTCCGCTCTTTACGCCAGAAATCCCCAGCGACAGTGCACTCAACCCAGATATCATTCGCGTGCTCAACAGGATCGTCGCCGAGCGCGGAATTCAGGGCCATGTAGAGATCGATAAATTCTGGGAGGATAAGGGAGGAGGCGGCCACGTTTTTGAGGTTGTCGGTATCAAAGCGCCGGTAGTCGAATGCACCGTGGAGGGGGAAGACGCGCCGTCGCCAGAGCAGGTGGCCGAAGCTCTACCCGGCTGCGCCAGGGACGATTTCTCTATGCCGCTGCTCAACTGGATCGCGGACGACATAGCTACTGACCTCTATAATTCGCGCGGCTACCTGCGCCCCACCGTGGAGGAGCCGATCATCCAGTTCTTAGGCGAAAGGGACGGCAAATTCCCGGTTCGCGTCACATTCCCTATTTCGCCTGGACCGCAATACAGATTTCAATCCGTTTCCTTTGAGGGAATCGCGAGGGCGCACTCCGCCGAATTACTTGCCCAGTGGAAGTTGAAGCCAAGGGACGCTTACGACACAGCCTACATCTCAGACTTTGAGTTCAACAGGATCCTCAACCAATCCTGGGCGCAGCATTCGTCAACATCTTCAGACACGATCGATGAGTGCGCGAATGTTGATGAGGTAAACAGGGCCGTCTCACTGACGATCACAGTCAGCGCGCCAAAGAAGAGGGAGACGTTTTCGCCCGAAAATGCGCGCGCATGCGGCGGTGAAATGATGCTATTCTCGTTTGTCGGTAAAAGGTTCGAGACTGTCCCATCAGGCAAGTGACACTCACTCCCGGGCAGGCGCCTTCAGTCCCAGCTCTTTCATCGCGATCTGCAAGTCGGCCCAGGCTTCCTTCTTTTGCCGCGGATCGCGGAGAAGGAACGCCGGGTGATAGGTGACGATGAGGCTCATCCCGCGGAAAGCGTGTACGCGCCCGCGCAGCCCGGCCAGCGGTTGCCGCGCGCCCAGCAGATAGGTCGCCGCCGTCGCGCCGAGCGCCAACAGAACCTGTGGCCGCACCACGTCAATTTGTCGAAATAAAAACGGCGAGCAGGTGTTGGCCTCGCCGGGATCCGGAGTGCGGTTGCCCGGCGGCCGGCACTTGACCACGTTGGCGATGTAGCACTCTTCGCGCGTCAGTCCCATCGCGGCGATCATGTTGTTCAGCAGTTGCCCGGCGCGGCCCACGAAGGGCAGCCCCTGCGCGTCCTCATCAGCTCCGGGCCCTTCGCCCACGAACATCAACCGGGCGGCCGGATTGCCCACGCCAAAGACGATGGTGTTGCGGCCCTTGTGCAGGGCGCAGCGTGTGCAGTCGCCGAGGTCTTCGCGGATGAGCTCTAAAGCGGCGGCGCGTTCCTCCACGGGAACGGCGGCAGCGATCTGTGGAGGCGCGGAAAAGCCTTTGCGAGGTTTGATCGTGGGTTCCTCTCCGAAGAAGTTGGCTTGGGATGCAGGAGCAGCGAGTTCTGCCGGCCCGACCGCAGAATTCGAATCGTTTTCTCTTGCCGGTTCCGCATCTGCCGCGACGGGCTGCAGATGCGCTCCGGCAACTTCCAGCGTCTCGGCGGACTCCGCCGCAACCGGCCGGCGGTAGAAGTCGGTGAGCCCCAGATCGCGGTAAAACTTGAGCCGCTCGGCCAGAGCGTCACGGGTGGCGGAATCGAGTGCGCGCGGCAATCTGCTTACTCCACGATGAGCTGGCGTCGCCCCGCGCCGGCGGGAACGCTCTCGTCCAGCACGCGGTTCTGAATGGCCTGCTTCTTGCGCGCTTCCACTTCCCGCTCATCATCGAGCTCCACGACCATAGACCGGGGACGACGGAGAGTGAGAATCTCATCGAAGATGCGGTCAGCCAACTGGCGCTTGGGCATTTGCGGCAGCTCTACGGCCGTGGCCCGGGTAAGGAACGTGGCGGCATTGGTGTCGGAGTCGACGCCGACGCCCTCGCCGGCCACATCGTTCACGACAATTGCGTCAGCGCCCTTTGCCAGAAGCTTGGCGCGGCCGTTCTCCATGCGATTTTCAGTTTCCGCGGCGAAGCCCACGATGAGTTGCCCCGGACGGCGCCGCCGGACGACTTCGGCGAGGATATCTTCAGTGGGCGCGAGCTCGAGGGTCAGTGGACCGGTGCGCTTGAGCTTTTGCGCGGAGACCGCGATGGGACGGTAGTCGGCCACGGCAGCAGCCTTGATCACAAGCGTAGCCTCGTTCATGCTGGCGAGCACCGCACTTCGCATCTCGTCCGCGGTTGTGACCCTGACGAGTTCGCAATGCGCGGGAGCTTGCAGGCTCGACGGCCCGCTGATCAGAATCACTCTGGCGCCCCGGCTGCGCGCAGCCTCAGCCAGCGCGTAACCCATCTTGCCGCTGGAACGATTGCCGATGAAGCGCACGGGATCGACGGCCTCGCGCGTGCCGCCGGCGGTCACCAGCACCACTTCGCCGGCCAGATCGCGGCGGCGGCCGAGCGCAGCCATCACCGCCGCGGCAATCGTCTCCGGCTCCGCCATGCGGCCGGCGCCCACCATGCCGCAGGCCAGCTCGCCTGTTCCCGGCTCGATAATGGCCACGCCGCGTTGCCGCAGAGTTTCAATATTCGCCTGCGTGGCTGCATGATTCCACATGTTCACGTTCATTGCCGGCGCCACGACAACCGGCACATCAGTGGCGAGATAGAGCGTGGAGAGAAAGTCGTCGGCGATGCCGTGAGCAAACTTGGCCAGGATATTGGCGGTGGCAGGAGCGACGACCAGCGCGTCGGCCCATTGCGCCTCGGCGATGTGATCAATGCCGTTCTGCTCCGGTGCGGCCGCGCCGGGGTCGCCTTCATCCCAAAGGCTGGTGATGACCTTGTGGCCGGTGAGTGCGGCAAAGGTGAGCGGCTGCACAAATTTCTGCGCCGACGAGGTCATCACGACATGCACCTCGACGGTCTGCCGCTGCAGGGCACGCACCAGTTCTGCTGCCTTATACGCGGCGATGCCACCGGAGACGCCCACGACGACTCTCATATCTCGATTGTAGTTCAGGACAAGGTGAACAGGGGGCAGGGGTCGGGGTCAGGGGTCAGAGATCAGGGGTCAGCAAGATGGAAACAAAGAATCCGTTCCCAGCATCAGGGACGGGCCAATACCACAGGCTCACTCAAGACGGCCTTGCTGAGCCCTGACACCTGATCCCTGATCCCTTTCTTTTAGCTGAGAAGGATGGGGATCGCCGGACCTTCCACCAGTGGCTTGGTGACTTCGACCTCGCTCTTGACATACGCGATTTTGCCTGCTTCAATCTCTTCCTGAGCAATCCGGCATGCCTTGCTGGAGCGCGTGGGGACCAGCGCCTGGGAGCCGTTCTGCAACTGTCGCGCGCGCCGTGCGGCCACCAGTACCTTGCGGTAGTTGGAATCAAAATGGGTCTCAATCGTCATCAGGTTCATCTCCAAAGGGAAGCTGCTGCTGGCCGGAGTCGCCATCGATGCCAAAGGCCTCCAGCACAGGTTTGAGCCGCTCCTGCGAGTTCGCTTGCAGACAGGCTGCGGCAACCTCCAACACCCGGCGCGAACGATAGGCGATCACTTCGCCATTGCGGTAAAAGCGTTCACTCAACACAATGGCTTCCAGTTGCGCTACCGCCCGGTCGAGAACGTCATTGACCAAAATATAGCCGTATTGGCGATAATTCTCAATCTCATTGCGGGCCTGGCCGAGACGGCGAAATAATTCGTCCTCGTCCATCACGCCTTCGGCGCGGCTTCGATTACGCAGGCGCGTGCGTAGAACCTTGGGGTTCGGCGGTAAAACGAAGATGCCCACGGCCTCCGCCATCTTGGCGCGCACCTGCGCCGCGCCCTGCACGTCAATGTCGAGCATCAAGTCGTGACCGGCGGCCAGGGAATCATCGAGAGATTGCCGGGCTGTGCCGTAGAAATGCCCGAAGACCTCGGCATATTCCAGAAACAGGCCCTCGCCCACCATGCGCAGAAATTCCTCGCGGGTGGTGAAGTGATACTCGCGCCCGTTCTCCTCAGATCCGCGAGGAGCGCGTGTTGTCCACGAGACGGCAAAGTCAACGCCGCTCACCTGCTTGCGCAGCTCGCTCACCAGCGTGCTTTTGCCGGACCCCGACGGCGCCGAAATGATAAATAAAATGCCAGCCACTTTTGTCTTTCGTCTCCCTGGATTTCAAGCTCTTAGCCATTGGCTATTAGTTTTTAGCTTCATTCTCGCGCCAGCTAAGCTCTTCGGTATCCCGATAGAGAAGCTAGCGGCTAATGGCTAACGGCTGGCAGCTTGCTTTACTCCACGTTCTGAACCTGCTCACGGGCCTTCTCGATCTCCGCTTTCATGGCCAGGCCCAACTCCGTAATGCGCGTTCCCTTCCCGCTTATGCCCGCCGTTTTCGAGAGAAGAGTGTTGGCTTCGCGATTCATCTCCTGCAGCAAAAAGTCGAGTTTCTTTCCCACCTCGCCGCTCGAGCCGAGCAGCTCACGAAAATGCTCGATGTGCGTGGTCATGCGCGCCAGCTCCTCGCTGATGTCGCTTCGTTCTACGAGGACGGCAACTTCCTCAAGCACTCTTTGCTGGTTGAACTCCGGCCCCACGGACGCCGTCAGACGTTGTGCCAGCCGTTCCTGGTACCGCTGCTCAATCTCCGGACGAAGCACGGCAATGCTGGCCGTCGCGGCGGCAAGCCGGTCCAGCGTGCCGCGCAAAATCGCCTCCAGGGCTTCGCCCTCGCGCGCGCGCATGGCTTTCAATTGCTCGAGCAGCGGAACCATCTGCTCAAGCACATTTGCCGCGAGCGCGGTTAGATCGGTGTTGTTTCGATCCTCGATCTGCAACGCGCCAGGAAGCCGCAATGCCGCGTTCAGGTCCGGCTCTCCTATCAAGCGGTGCTCTGTGCGCGCGGCTTCGAAAGCAGCAAGATAACCGGAGATCAGTTCGCGATTGTATCCGGCCCTGGCTTGCGAGCTCCTGTCGACCGACAGAGTCAGATCGACGTGACCGCGGACGAGATTCTCCTTGAGCACGCGGCGCAATTCGATCTCCAGCACATCAAGGCCCGGTGGCAAACGGAATTGCAAATCGAGAAAGCGGTGATTCACGCTCTTCACAATAAGCGTGTAGCTGAGCTGCTCCTCGCCGCCAATGGACACACGAGCCTGCACCCGCGCAAATCCGGTCATCGAATAAATGGCCATGCTTACTCCTTCGCGCCTGTGGCCAGCTCGGCCCTCTCATCGAACGGCAAATACAGCTTATGATCCGAAGTTTGTGTTTCGGTCGAGTCCAGCGTTTCGGGCATGTCCATGAATTGCAACTGATAGAGCTTTTGATAAGTGGGCGAGGTGTTGAGCAGCTCTTCGTGCGAACCAATGGCCGTGATGCGGCCGCTCTCGAGAACGGCGATGCGGTTGGCGCGGCGGATGGTAGAAAGGCGATGAGCGATCACCAGCACGGTGCGGTTCTGAATCAGATTGGCCAGCGCCTCCTGCACCAGAGACTCGCTTTCGGCATCGAGCGACGACGTTGCTTCATCGAGGATGAGGATGGGCGCGTTCTTGAAGATGGCGCGCGCGATGGCGATGCGCTGGCGTTCGCCGCCGGAGAGCCGGAAGCCTTTCTCGCCGATCACAGTCAAGTAGCCGTGCGGCATGTCCATGATGAAGTCGTGCGCCAGAGCGTTGCGCGCAGCCTGATTCACCAGCGCGGCCTTGGCGTCCGGCTGCCCATACGCAATGTTGTTGTGCACGGTGTCATTGAAGAGAATCGTCTCCTGCGTGACCTGAGCAACCTGGCGGCGGAGCGAACCGAGCGTGAGATCTCGCAGATCGCGGCCGTCAATGAGAATGCGGCCCGATGTTACGTCGAAGAAACGCGGAATCAGATTCACCAGCGTGGACTTGCCTGCTCCGCTGGGACCGACAATGGCGAGCACTTCGCCGGCTTTGACTTCCAGGTCGACATTGTGAAGAATCTGGTGCTCGCCTTGGCCGGTCGAGTAGGAGAACCCCACGTTCTCAAATTTGATGGCCTGGCGAAAACGCGTGAACGTGGCAGCGCGCGGCCGCTCTTTCACGTCGTCTTCGGCATCGAAGAAGGCGAAGATCGAAGCCGAAGCGCCCATCGCCTGCTGGAAGCTGTTGTAGAAGAAGGCGAATTTGCGGACCGGATCGTAGAGCTTGAAGAGCAGGATGATAAAAGTGCCAAACAGGCCCAAGGTCATGTGGCCGTGCTGAATCTCATTGCGTCCGATGAACAGAAATAAGGCGATGGCGATGGCGCCAATTGTGTCCATAAGAGGCGAACTGATGGACTGAATTCGCACGCTGCGCAGATTGGCGCGGAAGAGGCGCTTCGCCGCATTCTTGAAGCGCAGAATCTCCCACAGCTCCGTGTTGAAGGCCTTCACGATGCGGTTGCCGGTGACCGTCTCGTGCAGAATATTCTGGACTTCGGCCAATTTGTCCTGGCCGGTACGGGTTCGCGTGCGCACTTCGCGGCCTATTCTGCGCACAGAAGCGATCACGACAGGAATAAAGAGAACAAGGGCCCAGCTAAGGTAGCCGCCAAGTTTGATGATGAGCACGATCGCGACGACGAAGGTGAAGAACTGCTGCAGAAAATCGCCCAGCACGGAACTGAGCGAAACCTGAACCCGGTCTACGTCGTTGATGAGTGTGGAGAGGATGGTGGCGGTCGGATTCTTATGGAAGAAGCTCGATGAGCGGCGCAGCGTGACTTCGTAAAGGTGATTGCGCAGGTCGGTAATGGTGCCGAAGCCCGCATAATTCACAAGATAATTTCCCAGGTAGTCGCAGAGTCCCTTGAGGACCGTGGCGACCACAAGCGCGAGGGCCACCACATCCCAGGCATTATGGATATGCAAGAAATGAGGGATGAGGCTTCTTAGGTCGAAGTGCCACCGGCTATTGGTAAGACCGAGAAGGATGGGGCCTTCGGGAGCGTCGGGCCGGAGAACCTGGTCGAAGATCGGCTGCAGGAGGAGGACACGAAAGGTGTCGAGTATGCCGACGATGGCCGACAGCACGATTCCGGGCAGCCACTCCAGCGTGTAAGGCAGCCCATAGCGCATCAGGCGCAGGAATCTCTTCATGCGGCTCGGCCTGCCCTGCGCGTCGAGCGCCTGGATCCCTGCTGAAAATGGGTGCGGAAGTCCATCCACGTATTGTATCCGCGCCGGAGGCAATGCGTCCTTTGCACGCAGGACTCCAGCCATGCCACGGGTAACTCGTAAATTAGGCTGGATTCGCCCGGAAGCGAATTTCAATACCTGCTCAGGTCCACGATGGCCTTCAGGATGTTCTCCGGTTGCGGCAGAATCGCGTCTTCCAGTTTCGGCTGGTAAGCGACAAAGGTGTCCATCGCGCCGATGCGCCGCACGGGAGCGTCGAGCTCGTCGAAAAGCTCATCGGCGATGCGCGCTGCAAGCTCCGCGCCGTATCCCCAGCTCAGCATGTCTTCGTGGGCCACGATCACGCGATTGGTCTTGCGGACAGACTCGGCAATGGCCTCCCAGTCGTACGGATTGAGCGTGCGCAGATCGAGGATCTCGGTTTCGATTCCGTGCTCACGCTGCGCCTGCTGGGCGGCCTGCATCGCGCGCGGGATGAGCGCTCCATACGTGACGAGCGTGAGGTCGCTGCCGGGACGGACGATCTTCGCCTTGCCGAATGGAATGGCGAACTCAGGCCCCGGATACGCCGCGCGGCCATAGGTCTCGCGATAGAGCCGCTTGTGCTCGAAAAACAGCACCGGATCGTCGCAGCGGATGGCCGTGCGCAAAAGGCCATTCGCGTCGAGGGCATTCGAGGGAAAAACCACGCGCAGGCCGGGAGTGTGCGTGAAGATGCTTTCTCCCGATTGCGAGTGATAAATCGCCCCTCCAGTGAGATATCCGCCAATGGGAACGCGGATGACTACGGGCGCAGCCCAGGTGCCATTCGACCGCCAGCGCATTAAGGCCAACTCATTGCGAATCTGGTGCATAGCCGGCCAAATGTAATCAAAGAATTGAATTTCCACCACCGGCTTCATGCCGCGCAGAGCATAGCCGATGGCGCGGCCAACAATGTTGGCCTCCGCCAGCGGAGAGTTGAAGACGCGCTCCGATCCGAACTCGGTTTGCAGGCCGGCGGTGAGCTTGAAGACTCCTCCCTTTCCTTTCGCTTCCGATAGCGCTTCGACGCGGCTCGCGTCGGCCACGTCCTCACCGTAGATTACGATTCGCGGATCGCGACGCATCTCGTCGCGCAGGCAGGAGTTGATCAGGTCGGCCATGGTGTGCGCGCCCGCGCTTTTATGCCCGGCTGCCGATGCTGCGCCATTTGTTTCCGATGAGATTTGCGGCTGCTCTGTGGCGAAGGCGGCGCGCGTCGGATCGAGGTCCTCGGAATAGACGTGTTCGGTGATTCCCTCGACCGTGGGCAGCGGCGCTTCGAGCGCACGCTCGGCGGCTTCGGCGGCTTCGGCTTCGAGCTTCCGTTCCAGTTCGTCAATCTCCGAGACGGTCAGAATCCCCTCGCCGATCAGCCGCGATCGCATGCGCGCGATGGGGTCGCACATCAGGTCCGCCTCGCGTTCGGCGGCCGAGCGGTAGTTCTTGTCGTCGTCCGAGAGCGAATGAGAGTACAGCCTCACACAATGGCCGTGAACCAGCGCAGGTCCGTGGCCGGCGCGGCAGTGCGCCGCCGCCTCCTGAAAAGCGCGCAGGCACACCACAGGATCGTTGCCGTCCACTTCGGCAAAGTAGAAGTTGGGAAAATTGGCGACCAGCCTGGAGATGTTTCCGCCCGGCGTATTCACTTCGACAGGCACACTGATGGCGTATCCGTTGTCCTCGACGCAGAAGATCACCGGCAGCTTCTGATTCGACGCGGTGCTGATCGCTTCCCAAAACTCGCCCTGCGAGGTCGAGCCTTCTCCCACGCAGGCCAGCGCGACTTCGTCACCGTGGAAGTCCACATCGTGAAAGGCGCGATAGTCCCCTTCCGCTTTGGCTGCAATCTCGGGATGCCTGCTGAAGACCCGCCCAGCCTCGGCGCAGCCCACGGCATGAAGCAACTGCGTCGCCGTTGAAGAAGACGTGCTGACGATATGCAGCGCCCGGCTGCTCCAGTGTCTGGGCATCTGCCGCCCGCCGCTTGCCGGATCGGCCGCAGCGCCCGCGGCCTGCAGCATCATGTCATACGGGGTGACGCCCAGGGCCAGGCACAGAGCTCCATCGCGATAGTAGGGGAAGAACCAATCGTAGCCCGGACGCAAGGCAAGAGCCGCGCCCACCTGCAGCGCCTCGTGGCCGGCGGTTGAAATCTGGAAGAAGATTTTCTGCTGGCGTTTGAGAAGAATTTCGCGATCGTCCACCGCGCGGGAAAGATACATCAGCCGGTAGATTTCAATCTTCTGTTGCACGGACAGCTCATCCGAGGCCGGATACGTTCCGGACGCACGAGCGCTGGAAATTGCCACTTCCATTCCGGTCGACCCCCATACGCAAAACCGGAGTCAGTCTCTCCCGGCGTCGCGGCAACAAAGCCGGCGCGATGAACGGAACGCGGCGACCTTGCGCATAGCCAATCCGGGCACAGTGACCCCCGCCCTGCCGGAAGAACCCTCTTCCGGGTACCACCTGAATTGATTGTAGCAACTTGTAAGGAGCAGATGCTTTCCCGGCTTTACCGTGCTAACTCCTGCGCGCGGTGCGGTGGCCGCGGACTATTGGATGACGGGATTGAAAGAGGGTGCCACGACGGGTGGCGTCGGCTGTCCCACTCCGTCGGCCATCTTCTCCTTGACGCTGCGTGCTAGCTTTTCAATCTGGGCAATCTTGTGCAGCTGGTCGAACGTCAATGTGCCCGCGTTTTTTGCCGCGATCTCGTCGTTCAACTCCTGAGCCAGCTTGAGCAGCTTGTTCGTATCGGAGACCATCTCCTTCTGCCGCTCGTTGTTGAGCCCCCTGATCCGCCTCTCAATCATGGTGGGATCATATTCGCCCGATGCTGCTGGGTCCGTCGGCATCGGAGGAGGACGATCGATGATACCCCTGGGGGGACCCGACTGGGAACGCACCGCCAGTCCGGAGGCAATGACAAACACCATCGCAAGGCCTAAACCCCAATACAGAGATAGCGTCCACCTTCCCACCCGGCCGCTTTTCACCGCGCGTCCTCCTTCACGCATTTTGCACCGTCCCGAAAACAAATCGCATCGTTTGCCTCAGCTTTTCTGCCTCAGCTTTTCCCGTTCGTAAGTCTCACCTTGTGCGCCAATTGCTCAATTTCGCCTGCCTTGCGAACCACGGTCACCGAAAGCGTGCCTGCGGAGGATTTATCGACGGCCGTCTTGAGGTCTGTCGCCATCTTCAGCAGATCAGCGCACTGTTTGGCGACGTCCCGCGCGCTCGCATCTCCTGCCCCGGCGGCTTGCGGCTGGGCAGGTTGTCCCGCTTGTGCGGGAGCGGCGCCGGTCGTTGCGGGCGAGGCCTTAGCCCCTGGTGGGTTAATCGCTGGAAGTGGAAACGACTGTTGCGCCTGAATTCGAATCAGTCCCACGCCCGCCGCAACAACCAGCCCGGCAACGCATCCAAGAAAACAGAGCCACCGTGCCCGGCTTTGTGTCCGGCGTTTCTGGCTTTTTGTTTCGCTGCTGATTCGTCTCATTCGATCACTGTCCGCAAGGGGGATTTCGGACGAGCAAGGCCGCGGTTCCGGCCATTCCTGCGCACAGTTTAGTCTAGAAAGTGGAGTTTTGGCATGTCTCTTTTTTCGCCAACAGCGGAGTTCCTTCTCATCTTGCGCTGGGGCTGGTTCCAGGAAGGCCGGTTCCTGGGCCGGGTCCTCGACGAGTGGATTAATGACAGCCAGGAGTTCATCCACGCCAAGCTGCCGCGCCTGATTGTCATTGCGATCATCGCCTTTGTGCTCAACCGCTTGCTGCGTCTCGCCACCTCTCGCATGATTCATGTTTCCGAAAAAAGCGGAGCCGGCCTGGGGCGCCGTGCCGAGGTCAGGACCATGGCTGGCGTCATCCGCGCCACTGGCCTCGCCATTATCGGCGTCATCGCCATGTTGCAGGCGCTCGACTCCATGGGCTTCAATCTCGCCCCGCTTCTGGCTTCGGCCGGGGTCGCGGGCATCGCCATCGGGCTGGCGGCGCAAAACATCGTCAAGGACATGTTCAACGGCATGCTGTTTCTGGTCGAGGATCAGTTCAACGTGGGCGACACGGTTCGCCTAGCTGGACTTGCCGGCACCGTCGAATCGATGACCCTGCGCAAAACCACTGTCCGCGACGCCGATGGAACTCTTTACGTTATTCCGAACTCGCAGATCACGACCGTCGCCAACTTGAGCGCCGACTTCTCCGTGGCCACGGTCAACGTCAGCGTCGATTTCTCCGCCCATCCCGACGAGGTGACGCGAATGCTCAAGCAGATTGCCATGGACGTCCGCAACAGCGACGAATTCAAGAACGTCATTCTCCAGGACCCGCAGGTGCTGGGTGTCGACGCGGTCAAAGGCTCGCAGGTCATCTTTCCCGTTGTGTTCAAAACCATCGCGACCCAGCAATACGGCCCGGTGCGCGAGTTCCAGCGGCGCGTGCGGCTCGCTCTCGAAGAAAAACACATGCTTCCCGGCGATCCGTATCGGGTGTTCAGACCTGCAGAAGAATCGGCTGCGGCTGGCTTGGAGACCGCAGCAAAGGAACCTGCGCCTGCGCAAGATCCGACCACGCTCAGGCAGCACGACGACAATCCCTTCAGTGGAAACTGACGCGCGACGACGATGTGTCCGGACGCATGGTTCCCCATCCAGGCTTCGCTTGGGCCGGGTAAATACCTTCTTCCGGCCGCAACGGCTGACCGTCGAGCCCTCCAGAAAAGACCGCGGCGGTCAGCCGTGAGAGATCCACGCCGTAGCTAGTTTGTGCCCAGGCCGTCGTGCTGATGGTAGTCGGGATAGGGTGGAACCGTCGGATAGACGACAGGGTGCTCTTTGAGTTGCTGCATCACAATAGCAACAGCGCGCTCAAGCTGCATGTCGTGGCCTTCGGCAACTTCCTTGGGCCACACCTCCACCTCCACGTCGGGCGGGACGCCGTGCCCTTCCACCTCCCACGAGCCGTTTAGGCCGAAGATGGCATGGCGCGGAGCCGTGACACGGCCGCCGTCGATGAGCACCGGATAGCCACCGATGCCGACGAGGCCGCCCCACGTGCGCGTGCCCACCAGCGTTCCCAGATGCTGATTGTGAAAATACCAGGGCATGGCGTCGCCGCCCGAGCCGGCGGATTGGTTGATGATCATGGCCTTGGGCCCGAAGATGGCGCCCTGGGGATCGTAGCTGACCTCGCCGTCGCGCTCGATGAGGCCGGCGAGCATTTTGCGGCCGAGAACATCGATGACGTAGTTGGCCAGCGCGCCGCCCTCATTGTAGCGTTCGTCGAGCACCAGCCCCTGCTTGCCAATCTGGGCATAGAAGTGGCGATTGAAGTTGTCGTAGCCTGAGCCGGCCGTGTTGGGCATGTAGACGTAGGCCACTTTGCCATCGGAGAGCTTATCCACCAACTGGATGTTGTGGTCGATCCAGGCAAGGTTGCGCAGGCCGGCCTCATCGGGAATCGGCACCAAGGTCACGTCGCGCGCATCGGAGCCGTCGGGCTTGGCGCCAACGGTGATAACCGTCTGCTGGCCAGCCGCGCCGTCAAAGAAGCTGTAAAGATTGTCGGTGGCGTAGAGCGGGCGCCCGTTGACGGCGAGGAGGTAGTCCCCCACATGGACCTCGATTCCAGGCAAGGTGAGCGGCGCTTTCAGGCCCGGTGTCCAGTTCTGGCCGTTGTAGATGGTAGAGAACTTGTAGCGGTTGTTCTCAACGGTGTAATCGGCGCCAAGCAAGCCGGTCCTTGGCCCATTGGAAGGAAGCCGCGGGCCTCTGATGAACATGTGGCCGACTTCTATTTCGCCCAGCATCTCCTCGCAGAGATATGTGAACTCGTCGCGGGAGGCAAGGCCGGCTACGTAGGGCTGATATTTCGTTTCGATCTTCTTAAGGTCGAGGCCGTGCAGGTGCGGATCGTAGAAGAAGTCGCGCTCAATGCGCCATGTCTCGCGGTACATTTGGGCAAATTCCGCGCCGGGATCGATGGTTGCGTACATCTCATTGTTGTTGACGGGCTTGCCGCTCGATCCACCCGGCTTGAGGTCCGACGCGGCGACAGTAAACCAGTGATCCTCCTGGATGTAGAAGAGCTTTTCGCCGTTGAAGGAGACGCCGTAGCCATTCAGATCAGTGAGCACTTCCTCGGTCTTCCGCGATTCGGTGGTGAAGCGCCACAGGGCGCGGATGTGCGGACCGCTTTCCTCGGACGGGCGGCCGACAGCGGGGCCCTCGGCGAGATAGATCACGCCGGTCTTGCCAGCAGCGAGATCGATATAGTTCCGCGCCGGGGTGGGCAGAGCAAGAATGCGATCGCCGATGCCGTCAAGATCGACGACAGTGGCGGCGGGTTTGGCGGCTTCTTTTTTCTGCGCGGCGTCGGCTGGCGCGGGCTGCTTCGACTCCTGATCGGCTTTCTCTTCGCCGGTGGGCTTCGCGTCACCGGCGGCCTTCTCATCGCCGGCGCCGGCGGCTTTCTCGTCTCCGGTTTCAGGCGCGATGGGCGATTTGCCGGTCTTGGCGAGAACCACAACGTAAGCGCCGCTTGTCGTGCTTTGATCCATCGCGGAAAGATCGGGGCCCGATGAAGGGCCGTTGCTGGTGGAGGCGGTGAAGTAAAGGTACTGGCCGTTGGCATCGAAGGCCGGGTGGGCGGCGTCGCTCATGCCGTCCGTGATCTGCGTGGATTTGTGCGCGTCGAGGGAGTAGAGGAAGATCGCGTCGTACTGGTTCTGGAGATCGCGCTTGTAGGCGATCCACTTTGCGTCGGGCGACCAGCAGATCTCATAATCTTCGCCGAACCCGCCGTAAAGGCCGGTGTCGATGAGGACCGGTTTGCCGCCGGCGGCAGGCACGTACCAGAGGTGCAGGTGTTTGTCCGTATACGCGATGGTCTTGGAGTCAGGCGACCAGCGGAGCTTGTAGAAGAACGAGGGATTCGGGCCCAGATCGATGACCGTCGGCGGCTTCAGCCCCTCCTGATCGCGGATGAAGAGCTGGTACTCGCCCGATGCGTCGCTGAAGTAGGCGATGGATTTGCCGTCGGGCGACCAGGCCGGGTCTCGTTCGGCGGTGCCCGCGGTCTTGGTCAGGTTGCGGGTGTCGCCCTTGTCGGTGGGCACAGTGAAGATGTCGCCGTGAGCTTCAACAACCAGGCGCACGCCGGTGGGCGAAATGTCGAGGTTCTGAACCTCCTCGGGACGAATGTTAGCCAGATGCGCTGCAAGGTTGGGAAGGTCACCCTCGATGGTGACGGGCACGGCGTGTTCCTGGTCCGTGGCCAGGTCATAAAGATGCAGCGACCCGAATTGTTCGTAGACAAGGGCGCCAGGGCCGGCGGCGACGGTTTTCAGATCGTAGCCGGTGTTCTCGACGACCTGAGAGACCTTCTTCGTCCCCGTGTCGTAGCTGAAGAGAGAGACAGGGCCGTTGCGGTCCGACAGAAAATAGACTGTGTTGCCTTGCCACACGGGGCTGGAGTCGTTGGAGTTGTCACGGGGAATTCTCTCGAGGTCGAGGGTCTTCAGATTCACCAGCCAGATGGGCGTGGTCTGGCCGCCGCGGTAGTGCTTCCAGGCCTCCTCCCACTGCAGCACGGGCACGTACGCAATCGTCTGGCCGTCGGGCGAAATGGAGCCTTCAACGGCGCTGGGCAGCGGGAGCACGGTAGGCGTGCCTTGGCCATCGGCGGCCGTTTCGAAAAGTTGGAAGAAATCGGACCAGCTATAGCGCATCGAGTCGAACAGCACATCTTTGCCGTCCGGGGTCCAGCCCACTGCGTAATTACCCGACCCAGCGTGGCCGGAGTTGCCCCAGGTAAGGCGCCGCGGCACACCACCGTCGGCGCCGATGATGTAAACGTTGGCCGTGCCATGCTCGAGCCTTGAGTAGGCGATCTCAGAGCCGTCGGGCGAGTAGTAGGGACCTTCAACAACGTCGTTCCGCGAAGTCAGGCGCTGCGCTACGCCGCCGGCTCGGGGCACGGTCCAGATATCGCCGGCATAAAGGAAGGCGATCTTCGTCTGGCTGAGCGAGGGATTGCGCAACAGCAGCGGAGCAGCGACACCGGCCCGGCTGCTGATGAGGGCGAGTGCGAAGAGTGCGGCGGCGCAGGCCAGGGTGGGAATGCGGCGCAGAAGATGCGTGGCGAGCGGAGAATGCGATTTCATTTGCATTACCTCGAATGGGATGTTGCAGGGAGCGGGCACGACGATCGGCCGCACTGTTCGGCGCCAGCGGGCCCCTCCGCGTGCGAGCGGAATAACCATATCACGTGGGCGCGGCCGCTCTTTTCACCATTTCCGCGTTGGCAGGCCGGCCTGATTCATCTTCTCGATTGTTTCCGCGCATACGTTGCCGAAGTGGCAGCCTCGAAATCGATGGATTTTGAGGCCGGGTAAGCTATTACGCAACCGGCGCCAAAGCCTGAAACAGCGCTTCGGCGTCCGTCACCGGCGGCAGGCAAGTTCGACCCCGGCAGACCAGAGCCCATGCTTCTCTTCCGGCGTGCGCCGGCACTTGGAGCAATGTCTGGGCCAGCGCATCGGGGAGCTCGCCGGGAATCAGCCGTGAAGGCTCAATCCGCATCACCGTCTTGTTCACCGCGAAGCCAGCGACCGCAGTCGCTTCCATCCGATCCGCCTCCGGCCCTGAACTTACAATCACCACCTGCACCGGATCGAGCAGTAGGCGTTCGGCGGCCAGGCCGTAGCTGCCCGCGTAAAGACCGAAGTGCTCCACGATCCCGGCAAAGTTGGCCAGGGTTCCCTCCGCGATCGTGCGGTAATCATCGCGTCCGCTCAGGGCCTCAAGCCGCAACAAGGCAGTGGCCGCTGTAGGATTGCCGGCGGGCGTCGGCGCATCCTGCAGCGGCTTGCGCCGCGCCGTCAATGCGCCCAGCGGAATCTCCGCCGGCTCGTCGTTGAGGGGCGCGGAAGTGTCGAAGAATCCGCCCGAAGAGGCGTCGTGAAACTGTTCGATCATGGCGTCGGCCAGCTTGATCGCCGCGCGGTAAAACTTCATCTCGCCGCTCGCCAGCCATCCGTCGACGCAGGCGTTCACGGTGAATGCATAATCGTCGAGCGTGCCGGGAGCACTCTCCCGTGGCCGAAGCCCGTGAGGGTATGCGATCACATGCCTCAGCGTTGCCGTTCCGCCCCATGCTTCGTCCAGCAGCCGCTCAAGCGTGAGCAGCGCGAACTCGCGCGCCTGCTCGTCGCGGAGCACGCGAGCCGCTTCCAGGTATGCTGTAACCGCCATCGCATTCCAGCTTGTGTAGAGCGTGCGGTCAACGTAGGGCGCGGTCCGCTGCGCGCGCGCGGCCAGCAGCTTCTGGCGAGCCGAGTCACGCAACTTGCGCAACGATTCTTCGCTTGCTTCCGATTGCGCGGCCATCCCGGCTAGCGTCTGATTCAAATGCAACACATTCTTCGCCGGGTTGTGGTGCATGTCGCCCAGCTCGCCAATGTCCCAATACTTCGCGGCAAACTCAAGCTCTTGCCCGCTGAGAACGGCGCGTGCCTCCTCCAGCGTCCAGGTAAAGTAGTCGCCGTCATCGTCCAGGCCCACATCGGCGTCCTGCGAAGCATAAAAGCCGCCGCGTTCGCGTTCGGTCATCGTCGCGTCCAGCCAGGCAACAATCTCTCGGGCGATCGAAAGAAAATCCTCGCGGACAAAACTCTGATAACCGTGTACGTAGTTGCGCAGCAGCTCGGTGTTGTCGTAGATCATCTTCTCGAAGTGAGGCACTACCCAGCGCTCGTCCACGCTGTAGCGGTGAAAGCCCCCGGCAAGCTGATCGTAGACGCCGCCGCGCGCCATCTTTTCGAGCGTCGTCGTAAAGGCTTCGCGGGCGCGGTCGTTGCCGCGGTTCATCGCCACCTCGAGCAGCAGGTCGAGCGCCGCCGGATGGGGAAACTTGGGCTGCGAGCCGAAGCCGCCGTTGCGCGGATCGAACTGCGCGAGAATCGACGAGGCGATCTTGTCGATAAGCTCGAGGCTCAGCGTGCCATTACGGCCTGAGAAGCTCTCGTTGTGCTCGATCGCGGCCATCACGCTGCCCGCTGTCTCCAGTGCCTCATCGCGCCGCTCGCGCCAAACCTGCGCCATGGCCAGCAACACGCGCCCCATTCCCGGCCGCCCGTAGCGGTCGTCGCGAGGAATATACGTTCCGCCGAAGTATGGCCGCCCGTCGGGCGTCAAAAACGCGGTCAGCGGCCACCCGCCCTGCCCGCTGATTGCCGACACGGCGGCCTGGTAGCGCGCGTCCACGTCGGGACGCTCGTCGCGATCCACTTTCACGGCCACAAAAAGTTCGTTGATAAGCGCAGCAATCTCCGCATCCTCGTACGATTCGCGGTCCATCACATGGCACCAGTGGCACCAAACGGCGCCAATATCGAGCAGGATGGGCTTGTCTTCAGCCTGCGCCCGCGCAAACGCCGCCTCGCCCCACGGGTGCCAACGCACCGGCTGATGCCGCGCCGAGCGCAGATACGACGACGCTGCATGTTCAAGTTGATTGCCTGCTGTGGGGTGCGCGCTTTCAGCCATGGACTGAGGATACAGGTCCCACGTGTCGCGCATCCGCACTGCCGACGGCTGCATCGTTTCCACGACGGTCAGTATCATATATAGAAGGAAATCGATGGTCACCCGCGCAGCTGAGCCGGCGCACGAAAGCGCCGCAAACTCGAAACCCCTCACCATCGGCGTACTCGCTCTGCAGGGAGACTATGATGCGCACGCCCGCGCCTTCACAAGCAGCGGAGCGCGGACGGTGCTGGTGCGCAAGCCGGACGAGCTGGCCTCGCTCGATGGCCTCGTGATCCCCGGCGGCGAATCGACCACCATGCTCAAGTTCCTGGAGAAAGACGGATTCTTTGACGCGATCGGCAAGTTTGCCGCCACCAAGCCGGTTTTTGCCACCTGCGCAGGCTGCATCCTTCTCGCGCGTGAGGTTCTCCATCCCAAGCAGCGCAGCCTGGGTGTGCTCGACGCGACAGTCGAACGCAACGCCTACGGCCGCCAGATCGACTCGACCATCCTCACGCTTCCCACCGAACTGCCTGGAGGTCCGCTGGAAATGGTCTTCATCCGCTCACCGCGCATCACCCGCGTGGGCGAAGGCGTTGAGGTGCTCGCCCGCCGCGACGGCTTCCCTACCCTGGTGCGCCAGGGGCACTTGCTCGCCGCTACCTTCCACCCCGAAATGTCGGCCGACATGCGTGTGCAGAATCTGTTTCTTGAAATGGTTCGCGAGCACAAGGTCCGCTGACCGTCCTCTTGCCGGTTGAGATCCAAGAACATCGCTACTGGAAAGCAATGACCGATGTGAGCCATCATGCCGCGATCCCGGTGCTGGCCAACGTGGCAGTGAAACTTCGAAGTGCCCCCACTTCTGCAAAGAGAATCCTCACCACGACCGCCTCGACCTGGCAGCGCTACCCGGCTTGCCAGGTTGCCGATCCCTCTCCAGGATCTTCGAGATACGTAGTCGCTCTTCCTGAGCCTCCACTGCAATACTGACGCTTATCGCCAGCTGTTCGCGAAAGCAAGAATTGCAATGCCCGTGAGTCTGTTCCAGGCTTTCAAAACCTCGCGGACGGTGACGAGCTCATTTCCAATCTCTGCACGGCAACATATCCAAAGCAAAATAGGAGGACAGCAAACCCCAGCGGGTCCAGGATCTCGGGCGGACTCGGGAGCCTCAGTGGAAGCGACAAGTTGCCATAAACCGCCTCCAAAGCGAAAAGAAGGATGCCGAGAGAAAGGACAGTGCGGTTGGGCAGGACGAGGAATCTCCGACAGAGTTTTGGCACAGCGACGACGATTGCCAGGACTGTGAGCGAAATGGCTGCGAGGAGATGATTGTATGGCATGATTTTGTACGAAGAGCCAGTAAATAAGAAAAGGGCAACGCCTGCCACCGCAATCGCGAGCCCCGCTACAATCGCTCCTTGAAGAAAGAGCCGCAGTTTGTCCCGGCTTAGGTCGAGAAAGGCCAGCAAAGCAATCACCACGACCGAGAACGACAAAATATTGCCCACGTATGGAAGACTGGCCAAAAGCCAATTCGGCAAAAGTCCGAGGTCAGCCAACGAACCAAACAGATATTCGGTTCCCTCAATCGCACTCCAGATTCCGAGCCAGGGGAAGAATTTTCCCCCGCTCCGGCGCCGCATCACAGCGATGCCGCAAACACACAATCCGATAAACAGGAAAACTGTACCAAACAGAATGTATGGGATCCGATCGCGAAGTACCTCAACAACTTGATCTGTCAGGGCAACACCTCCAGAGACCGTGTTAACCTGCGCCCGCTTTCGCTGTCGGTGCGCAGCATCACGGTGAAGTCGTGAGGCCCATGCAGCCGTGTCCGTGCCGCATTGGGAGAATGATTGCCTACCGGCCTCAAGCATCAGCGCGTGAATTACCGTGGCCGAACTGGTCGACCTTCAGATTGTGTCGCCGCAGCTCAATTCCCCCGGGACACGCCAGGGCCCGAGTCGAATATTGCCCAGAAGTTTCCGAAACTGCTGCAATCAGAATCTCGTAAAATTAATAGCAGTGGCCCCGAAGCTCATTTTGGAGGCCCAGCCCAGCTACTCAATCATTCCGGGCGGATCATTTCGCATCCACCGCCGCCCCGCCGTAGCTCGACAGCGCCGCTCCCTTGCGGTCCAACAGCAGCACCGCGCCACGCTGCGCCTCCAGTTCGAAGTGAATGTGCGCGCCCGTAAGCGCATCCACGATGTCCACCGTCTGTGGATCGAGCGACTCGTTGCTGAAGCTGTAAATTTCCGCGTCGTCCAGAACCGTGGGAAACGCCAGCACCGCCGGCGACAGCCGCTCCACTTCACGGAATACCGGTTTCAGCCCGGCCTCGTCCAGCGCCCACCGATACAGCGCCGCGACGGCCGTATATCCCTCGGCAAATTCCACCGGATCTGCGGCCCACAGGATCCGGCCTTTGCCATGAGGAACGGTTTCCACGGATTTCCCATCGGCGAAGCGCATGGTCCATGTCGCCGCCTGCTGCACGTCGGCTGGGAATCCAAGCGAATACGTATTCCCATTCGGCAACGTCAATGCCGACCCGCGCACCGCCAGCGGAGCAACTGTTGCCGTCACGCCCAGGTCCGCCGTCCGGTTCACCGGCTGCCAATGCTCGTCGCGATCGACTGGGCCGGTCACCAGCAGCGTTCCGCCGCGCGCGGCGTAGTCCAGCAGTTCGCCCCAGGCCTTGTCCGTTAGCCCCTGCGCCGACGGCAGAAATACCAGCTTCGGCACCCCCAGTTCTGCCAGCCGATTCTCCGGCAACATCCGTAGCGGCGTGTGATCACAGTAGGCCATTGCGCGCAGTGCATGCTTCTGCGTATCCAGCGCCAGGCCGCCCAGAGTCGAATACAGCAGCGCTTGCGACGTCACCATCGTTACCGCCGGCGGCTCAATCTTCGTGAAGCTCTGCGGACTTTTGTTTGCGAACGCGGCATAACCCGCCAGCACCTCCGCTTCCGGCTTCTCCGTTCCGTCCGGGCGCACGGCGCCGATGGTGATCTCATTGTCGTTGGCCATGTTCGCATTCACATTCCACACCCACTCCAGCGCTCCGGCGCCCTGTGCAAATGCGACGGCAATCTTGCGCTCCAGTTGCCACGCTTCCACCTGTACGCTGAAGCGCATTTGGTCGTCGAGCGTGAGTCTCCGCTGCTCTCCTGTCTCCTGGATCAGCATCGGCTTGCCGGGAAACTTCGGCGCCAGTGAAGCCCACAGGATCGCGTCATAGTCCCACCACGTGTGGTCCGCCGTAAAGTCGATTTGCGGCGAATAAAAGGCGGGCGATACGCGTCCCGCTACGCCGCCTTCATCCTGGCCCACAGTGACCAATTGTTCCGAGCCGGTGCTACGAATCAGGGTTCGCATCCTGTTCACCCAATTGGCAAACACCCACTGTGTGAAGAGCGCGTAGTCGTAATCCTTAAGCGCATTGAAGCCGCTCGTTACCGCATCCGGTGAAAACGCGCCGGCCTTGGGGAGCGCCAGTGGATCTTCGGCCGACATCTCCGTACCCATGGCCGTCGGACGCGCCTGCAAATCGCGCCCCAGTCCCAGCGACGGTTCAGCCCAGTCATGCAGCAATTTCGCGCGGTCGGGATAACGATCCGCAGTCCACTTGCGCCACGCCGCTTGCTCAAATGGATCGTCATCGGGCAGGGTGTGCCACACGTTCTTGTTTGCACTGGGCTCGTTGATCAGGTCCCAGGCCAGGAACGGCACTGCGTGAAAGCGCTCCACCAGCGACTGCGCGTAGAGCGATTCCGCGTTGAGCGCTGCCGGATCGAGGTAGCCATTCTCTCCGCCAAACTCGTCCGGGTAGAACGCAAACAGATTGAACTGCACCGGCAGATCGTTGTGCCGCGCGCACATCAGAAACGCCTCCACCGATCGCATCGCCGTCTCGCTCATCTGCCCGTCGGGAGCCAACTCGTGTTGCCAGGTCGTCCACAGCCCCGTGCGAATCATGTTGAGTCCCGCCGCATGAATTTGTGCCATGTCGCGGTCCCACACGTATGCGTTCGGCAGCATGAGGTAGAGCCGCGACTCATCCCCGGACATATACGTCGTCCCAACCACCGGGAGCGGCTTGCCGTTCAACTCGAAATAGTCAGTGCCCACGGTCAGCCTCGGCCCCGACAGCAGATACTGCCAGTCCCGCATCCAGAATCCAGACCGGTACGTCCGCAGCGGCTTCCCGTCGCGGAGCAGCGTGGCTTCGACACTGTGCAAGCCCTTGCCTTCGGCCGCGCTTTCGGGCAGCGTGATCGCCTGTTCCGCCGGATCAGTCTGATCGTAATGCACCACGCCGTCTTCTGAGGTCACGCGAACGTGCAGTTGCTCGCCTGCGGGCTGGGTCGCCAGCGGATCGGAGGAAGTGTAATCGAACTCCAACGCTTCACCCGGCACGAACAGCGGTACATGTGGCCTGAAGGCGAAACGGTCGCTCTTTCTTACCGCCAGTTCCGCAAGGGTCGCCAACAGTTCCCCGTTGCCGAAGAAATCCACATCCGGCTCGCACGCCACCAGGATCCATCGCCCGCCAACAAACCGATACGCGTTATGGTCGAGCTCGAGCACCGGGGCCGCCAGCTTGTGCCCGCCGCGTTCGCCCCAGGCGAGCGTGGACAGATCCATGTCCTCGCCGCCGGTCGCGCCACCGGTCGCATCGTAATTAATCACCGAGAGCCTCGCAATCGGGCTAAACGCACGATGCCATCCAAACGAAGCAAGCTGCGGAAACACGTCGCCGTTGGGCGTGAACTGGAGCCCATCGGATCCTGGCGTCTCCTGGTACCCGTCGATGAACAATTCCACCGTCTGCGCCGTGCTTTCAGCGCGCAGATGCCATCCGCTTGCGTCCTCGTATGCCGCGCGCGTGAACGGTTTGCCACCCAGGGTGAGCAGGTTCCCGCCGCGGTCCAGATACTGCAGAATTGCGTCCCAATCCGCCTCCGGCCACGCCGATCCATAGGGCAGCACCAGCAGGTCCGTGTCCGCAGCGGCCAAGGCACCGGGCAGATCGGCAGTATTGGCAAACCCCGCGCCGGCAAAGGCTGCGCGCAATTCCGCTTCATTTGGCGCAGGAGAATCCGCCGACGGAAATCCGGACTGCCAAAACACGACCGTCCTTGCAAACGAGCACGCTGGCAAGAGCGAAAGAACTAACGGAACGAGAAGACGAGATACGCAGCGTTGCGCCATTCGAACCTCCACTGCAGCGGGTTAACCATAGCACGACGTGCGGCGGAGCGGCCGCAATGCAGTTTACCGGCGCACAGCCCCCTGCAGGCGCCCAGTCCGCCCGATCTGAGCAGCGTACATGCGCTTAAGCTGACAAACCCGGATAACGACACCTACACCTGCGATGTCACCTGCTTCCGCTAAGTAAGCGATGAGTACGGTTTCCGGATAACGACAAACCTACGTTGAGCGGTCAAATCGCGAGAATGAGCCAGTGCGCCGAGTGAGCCAATCTGCTGTTCTTTCCAGGTTCGGGTTGCATGGCCGCCAATCCGGACAGAACTCCATTTTCTGGCTAATGTTTGAATAGGCGGTTATCCGGTAGCGAGGAAATTCAGTCTTTCGTCTGAAGTTCCGACGTAGCAGCCTCGTCTTGGAGACAGTTCTGGCTATACTCCGTTGCACCAGGCCGTGCACCAGGCCGCGCACGCAGGAGCTGGCGTTGAGGTGGTGAGCGCGCTCGTCGGCCTCGGGGCGTTCCGCACGATGAAAGACTCTCAAGGCAATCGCCCCGTTGACATCGCCCAAGTGCAGTTCCACAGTCACCTTATCGGGATCTTGGAACCAGTCTACGAGCGGCACATAACGGAAGAAGTCCTCGGAGCGATTCCCTAATCAGATTCAGAGAATTCGCCTGACGAAAGTCCCGGTCAAGGGAATGGCTCACAGACTAAACCATGTTGGACTAGCCGCTCGGCGACAATTTGACCGCAAAAAGCCCCCGAAAATCGGGGGCTGGGAATGAGGGTTTGTAAACCGGAGGCATAAGGGGCGCTCATTGGCTCTCAAAAATCACAATTGTGTACGGAACAACCGCCTCCTGATACGGATTTTCAGCAGAACCACGCTTCCGAAGGACATCATGACGCTCCCAAATCTCCGTGCCGTCCTTGGTGCGCCACAATTTGCAGCAGTCCGGTGAATCCTGTGAAAGTTCGACATAGCGTCCGGGCTGGGAAGCTCCGTACCGACCGACGAGTTCGTTATACTCCTGCAAATATGGCGTCCGGATGAACAGGACAATTTTGTCGATTCTCATTAAGTCGCCAAATGATAGAAGACACTCGGTCATGCTCCTGCCAGTTCCAATATTCTGAAGAGCCGCTTCGAGATTTGCATCGTAGGACTTGCAACCTGATGACCCCATTGTCGCACTGTCAACACTTTGACCTACATACAGCCCCCGATACCGCGTTGTGTGAGAGGCAACACCCCGGTGAATTCTCAAAACCGAAAGCTGCTTAGGTTGCGGTTTCTCCGAAGAAGCGCCGTCTTGTGATACCGCGTTGCTCGGGCAGCACAGCGTAGCAATGACGGACAGCACCACGAACAGAAGAGCATTATTCTTTCGCATCGTTCAATCCTCAAATACCCAATTGCACCGGGGTGGCCTGATAAGCTGTGACCCTCAGTGCTTCAATTTGCTGCAACGATTCGGTATCGTGATTCACGATTTCCCACTTTCACGTAGAATCCTGTTTCATCTGTTCTCACTTGCACATGCGTGCCGGGAAGGAGGTTCGCCAGTACGCTGCTTTTCAGGAAAAGCGTACTCCACCCCAGTGTCGCAAGACCGGTAATCTTCGGGGCTTTGGGTATTAAAGTGCAGAAGCATTGCAAGAGGCGCGGGTAACCCCTCCAGCCAGTTCATCCCTCGCAACGATTTCAGCCTTGAGGACTTCGGCTTCATGCTCAGACACACGACCAACTGTGCTTTGCATCACGCGCTCCTTAGATTTGATACTTAAGTGGTAGCCCTAAGCATAGGATTCCGATGGCTATCCTCGAAATTATGCTCTTGAATTGCCAATGTCAGAGTTGGTTGAGGGACTGGACAGGGAGGGCGTCTAATCACTGCCCCCGCCCAATGTTGCAGCACGCAGGAGTGCAATATTCGCACAGAGCAATAGAGCTACACTGCAGATCATCGACCTTTTGGCATAAGGTCATTGTGGTTTTCTACGCAATGATTGGGCTGAGCTCGTTGCTAACAATATACTCGTCCACACAGCACCAAAAGAGGCATCTCTGTTGGAATTCCGAGTTCCGAGTGAGTGGTCGCCGATCCGGACATGATATGTAGTGACCGGTCAAGATGCGCTGGTCGTCTGTTTCGATCGAGGGCAGGGTCAGCAGCAGCCGAGGCAGGTATAAGCGACGATTGATCAAGCTGATATTCGCGGGTCGAAACCGCAT